>ERZ773241.252-NODE-252-length-62171-cov-12.754508_pt1 | contig 62171 bp, 60 predicted proteins | sample MGYA00580989_ERZ773241 | MGnify/ENA primary metagenome ERZ773241 (study PRJEB29015, sample SAMEA2737804) | human gut metagenome | biome: human gut; feature: human-associated habitat; material: faeces | place: China | collected 2012 ... | reverse complement strand
GGGTCTATACGGTGCCTCTCACCGTTCATTTCGGTCAGGAGGAATACATCGACGGTGTGACCATCGACCACAGAACATTCTATGAGAAGCTGGTCGAGAGTGATGTGCTGCCCACCACCAGTCAGGCGACCCCGAACGACTTTATCGAAGAGTTTGAAAAGGCAAAGCAGGCGGGAGAAGCCGCCGTTGTCATCACCCTCGCGTCCAAGTTTTCCGGCACGTATCAAAGCGCCGTGATCGCAGCATCGGAGCATGAAAACATCTATGTTGTGGACGGCACAAGCGCAGCGATGGGAACGGGAATTCTGGCGGAGCTTGCGTTCCGGCTTTTGGATGCAGGGATGTCCGCAAAAGAAATTGCGGATGCGCTGGAGGAAGAGAAGAAAAAGATCGTTGTGGTGGCGCTGGTGGATACCCTCGAATACCTCAAGCGGGGTGGACGCATTTCCAAGACAGCCGCATTCGCCGGCGGAGTGCTGAACATCAAGCCTGTGATCTCCGTCACTGACGGCGAGATCCACCTGCTGGGGAAAGCACGCGGCTCTAAGATGGGAAACAATCTGCTCGTTCAGGAGATCGACAAGGCCGGCGGCATTGATTTCAGCAAGCCGGTGCTGCTTGGCTACAGCGGACTCTCCGACGCGCTTTTATTGAAGTACATCGAGGACAGCCGCCACATTTGGGAGGGGCATTTGCGGGAGGTTCGCTACACAACGGTGGGCAGCGTGATCGGAACACACCTCGGTCCTGGCGCTGTTGTGGTAGCGTTTTTCAAGAATCAATAGAAAGCAGGACGGAACTGAAACGATTGAAAAAGCTGTAATTAAGACAGGACCGCGCCGCGCCGCCGTTTCATTTGACGGTGGCGCGGCGCAGCTTGGGTCACGAGGGCAGCAGATCGGCACAGCTTTGCCTTCTGCGGGGAGGAACGACAGGCACAGAGAAAATAGCTCCCCTGTGTAAAAGACATCGGGAAAGTTAGCGAGAGAGAATGATTTTCCTATATGTGCAAATATTTTTCTATGGTCTTTTGAAAGAAGGGTTCCTACAATGAAGATACGCTGGCGGGACGGCGTGTGCCGCCCTGCCGCGCAGACACAATTCATTTATCATTTATGAGGAGGAACTGAGATGAAAAAGATGCTTGCCATTCTCCTGTCCGCCGTGATGGTGCTGGCCCTGCTGGCCGGCTGCGGCAGTAAGGACAACGACAAGAACAAGGACTCCGATACGCAGGGCGGCGACGCCTCTGCGCTGAATGTGGCCGTGTTCTACTATGACTTTTCCGATGTGTATATCTCCAGCGTCCGCAACTCTATGGAGGAACAGTTTAACGCCATGGGCATCAAGCCCAGCAATTATGACGGCGCGGGCAACCAGGCACAGCAGACCGATCAGATCAACACCGCCATCTCCAACGGCGCTAATCTGCTGATCGTCAACATCGTGGAGACGTCCTCTCCCGACGCCGCCCAGAACGCCGTAGAGGCCGCCAAGACCGCCGGTATCCCCATCATCTTCTTCAATCGCGAGGTCTCTGATGATGTGGTGAAGAGCTACGACAAGTGTGCCTTCGTCGGCACGGACGCGCCTGAGGCCGGTCACATGCAGGGCAAGCTGGTAGGCGAGTACCTGTTGGCCAACTATGACGCCGTGGATCTGAACGGCGACGGCTCCATCTCCTATGTGATGTTCAAGGGACAGGAGGGCAACGCCGAGGCCGAGGCCCGCACCCAGTACGGCGTGGAGGATGCCAACGAGCTGCTGACCGCCGCCGGTAAGCCGGAGCTGGTCTACTACAACGCCTCCGCCACCGACAAGTATCTGGTGGATCAGGGCGGCAAGTGGTCCGCGCAGGCGGCCAATGACTACATGGCCACCATCCTTCCCGAGTATTCCGAAGCCAACGGCAACATGGTCGAGCTGATCATCTGCAACAACGACGGTATGGCAGAGGGTGCCATCTCTGCCCTGCAGGGTGCTGGCTATAATATGGGCGACGGCGGCAAGACCATCCCCGTGTTCGGCGTGGACGCCACCGAATCTGCCAAGCAGCTCATCAACGAGGGCAAGATGACCGGTACCATCAAGCAGGATGCCGAGGGCATGGCCTCCACCATCCTGAACCTGGTCAGCAGCGTCAAGGGCGGAGGCAATCTGATGGACAACACCTCCTCGTTCAATGTGGATGCCGGTGTTGCCAAGATCCGTGTGCCTTACGCCACCTACACCGGCGAATAAGCCATAGCTAACGGCTCTCGCCCCAGTAAAGCGCCAAGGAAGAGCGGGGCTGTCAGTCAGACAGCCCCGCTCTTTCGCGAAAGCGGTTCGTATTGTGAGCCGCTTTTGAACCCGCAGATAAGGAGGTAACCGCATATGGAGCAGCCGGCACTGCTGGAAATGCGAAATATTACGAAAGAGTTCCCCGGTGTCAAGGCGTTGGACGGCGTTTCCCTTACCGTCCGACCCGGCACCGTCCACGCGCTGATGGGTGAAAACGGCGCGGGTAAATCCACGCTGATGAAGTGCCTTTTCGGCATCTACGCCAAGGACGAGGGCACGATCGTGCTGGACGGCAAAGAGGTGGATTTCAAGAATTCAAAGGAAGCACTGGAAGGCGGCGTGGCAATGGTGCATCAGGAGCTGAACCAGGCTCTCACCCGCAGCGTGATGGACAACCTGTGGCTGGGCCGCTACCCGAAGGTAGCGGGCATTATGGTCAGCGAGGGCATCATGCGAAGACGTACAGGGGAGATCTTCGACGAGCTGGACGTCCGCGTCGATCCCAAAGCCACCATGTCAACGTTGCCTGTCTCCCAGCGGCAGATGGTGGAGATCGCCAAGGCGGTCAGCTACAACGCCAAGGTCATCGTGTTCGACGAACCCACCTCCTCTCTGACGGAGGCGGAGGTGGAGCATCTGTTCCGCATCATCAACATGCTCCGGGAGCAGGGCTGCGGCATCATCTATATCAGCCACAAAATGGATGAGATACTCCGCATCAGCGATGAAGTGACCATTATGCGGGACGGCAAATGGGTGGCCACGCGCCGCGCCGCTGACCTGACCATAGAGGAAATCATCAGGCTGATGGTGGGTCGCGAGCTGACCAACCGATTCCCGCCTAAGGACAATGTACCCGGCGAGGTGATTTTGGAGGTAGAGCATCTCGCAGGCCGGTATACCCGTCTGAAGGACGCCAGCTTCCAGCTTCGCAGGGGCGAGGTGCTGGGCATCGCCGGACTGGATGGCTCCGGGCGCACGGAGGTGCTGGAGAACCTCTTCGGCGCAATGACGAAGGCCAGCGGGAGCATCCGCCTGCATGGAAAGGCTATCCGAAACAGGACACCCCAGGAGTCCATCAAAAACGGCTTTGCCCTGCTGACGGAGGAGCGCCGCGCCACAGGCATCTTCGGCATCCGCGACATCCGGGAAAACACCGTCATCTCCAACCTGAGAAGCTATCTGATGGGCGGCATCTGCCTCAGTGAAAGGAAGATGCGGCAGGATACTGACTGGGCCATACAGGCTATGCACATCAAAACGCCCGGACAGTCCACGCAAATACGATCACTCTCCGGCGGCAACCAGCAGAAGGTCATCATCGGGCGCTGGCTTCTGACCAAGCCGGAGGTGCTGCTGCTGGACGAGCCCACCCGGGGCATCGACGTGGGCGCGAAGTACGAGATATACCAGATGATCCTCGACCTTGCCAGGGAGGGGAAGGGCGTGATCATGGTGTCCTCCGAGATGCCGGAGCTGCTGGGGATCTGCGACCGCATTCTGGTCATGTCCGGCGGACTGCTGGCCGGTGAGGTGGACGCCCGGAACACCAGTCAGGAGGAGATCCTGACGCTGGCGGCCAAATATGTGTAAGGAGGAGCGACGATCGTGAACAAGGAAACAAAAGCACAGGAAAAGGAAGTGCGCGTCCGCCAGCCGCTGACGGCCAGACGGGTAGGCGATCTCCTTTTGAATAACGCATTGATCATCATCATGATCATCGCGGTCATCTATATCGCCATCAGAAACCCCAATTTCATCAAGCCTCCGTCCCTCATCAACATCTTCTCCCAGACGGCGGCCTATCTCCCCGCTGCGTTGGGTATCGGCGGGTGCATCGTGCTTACCGGCACAGACCTGTCCGCAGGCCGAGCCGTGGGACTGACCGCCTGCATCTCCGCGTCGCTGCTTCAGAACGCCGCCAACCTGGCCAATAAGATGTGGCCTCAGATCGGCACACTGCCCGTTATCGTGGTCGTCCTGCTGGCCATGCTCATCGGTGCGGCGATCGGCTGCTTCAACGGTTTCTTCGTGGCAAAATTCAAGCTGCACCCCTTCATCGTGACGCTGGGCACCCAGCTGATCCTGAATACCTGCCTGCTACTGTATGTCCAGATGGGCAACAACAATGGCATGGCCATCTCCAACCTCGATCCATCCTACACCAGCTTCGTCAAGGGCGAACTGTTCCGCATCGGCGGTAGGCCCGTCCCCATGTATGTTCTGTTTGCAGTTGTGCTGACAGCCGTCATGTGGTTTATCTGGAATAAGACCACCTTCGGCAAGAATATGTTTGCCCTCGGCTCCAACGAGGAAGCGGCCCGGGTGTCCGGCGTCAACGTGTTTGCCATCACAGTGGGGGTCTTTGCGCTGGCCGGCGCCATGTACGGCTTCACCGGCTTTATCGAGGGCGCCCGTATCGGCTCCAACACGGTCAACACCGGCCTGAACTACGAGCTGGATGCCATCGCCGCCTGCGTCATCGGCGGCGTGTCCTTCGTAGGCGGCATCGGCAAGATCAGCGGCATCGTCATCGGCGTGCTGATGCTGCGGCTGATCTTCATCGGGCTGACCATGGTGGGCGTGCCGCAGGATCTGCAATATCTCATCAAGGGCGCGATCATCCTGTTTGCCTGTGCCCTTGATATGCGGAAGTACCTTGTGAAAAAGTGATCTCATGCAAAGATGGCACGCCTTCGCGAGCCATCTTTGCTTTATCGGAAGAGTGTGGTATACTCTGTGTAAAAGGGAGAGGGGGCGGAGCTGTGGAGCTGTACCGTGTGCTGCTGGTGGACGATGAGGAAAATATCCGCGAGGGTATCAGCCGGAAAATGGACTGGCAGGGCCTTGGCTTTTCTCTGGCGGGAGAAGCCTCCAACGGGCGGGATGCGCTGGAACTGGCGGAGGAGATCCTTCCCGATGTGGTCCTTACCGACATCAAAATGCCGTTTATGGATGGACTGGAGCTCTGCGGCAGCCTGGCAGAGCTTCTGCCGGTTTCTAAATATGTGATTTTTTCCGGCTTTGATGATTTTGAGTATGCCAAGCAGGCCATTCGGAGGAATGTATCGGAGTACATTCTCAAGCCCATCAATGCCGATGAGCTGTCCGCCGTACTGCGGCGGCTGAAGGCAGAGCTGGACCGGGAGCGTGCGGAAAGGCGGGACGTGGAGCTGCTTCGCAGCCGTTATGTGAAAAATCTGCCGGTGCTGCGGGAGCTGTTCTACACCAACCTGCTGGACGGACGGCTGGAGGCGGGAACGGAGCGGGCGCGGGCGGCGCAGCTGGATATCGATCTTTCCGGGGGAAAATGGGCGGTGGCCCTTGCCTACATCGGCGGCGGCAGCCGTGATGCGCTGTCCACGCTGTCCGTACAAAAGCTGCTGGAGGAGGCCCTGACGGAAGACAGGTGCAAGCTCTTTTTGTACAACGATTGGATCGCTTTGATCCTCAGCCTGACGGAGACCTTTTCCGTCTATGACCTGATCCGCGCTCTGGACCGCGCCTGCGCACTGACCGCATCTTATCTGGCGCTGACGCTGACGGTGGGCGTAGGTGCGCCGTGCCGGGAGCTTTCCAGCCTTCCGCGCTCCGCCGCCGAGGCGCGGACGGCACTGGAATACCGCTCCATAGTGGGGCGTGGGCAGGTCATCTACATCGGTGATCTGGAGCCGGACAGAAGCCCGCTGCTTTCCTTTGACGAGGCGGACGAGCGGGTGCTGACCGCTGCCATAAAGCTGGGGAATGAAAGAGAGGTCCGAAGCGCGGCGGCAGCACTGGCAGGAAAGCTCCGGGAGGTGAAGCCCTCCGCCGGACAATACAATCTGTTCCTCCTGGAGCTGGTGACGCATCTGTTGAAGCTGACGCGGCGCTCCGGCATAGGTGCGGAGGAGGTTTTCGGCGCAGATTTTTCCCTGCCCCCGCAGATGTCCGAGCTTCCCAGCTTAACAGAGCTGGAGGACTGGTGCGCGGAGCGCTGTCTGCGCCTCCACACGCTGATCCGCTGCCGACAGACGGCATCGGCGGGACGGACGGTGGAGACAGCCAAGGAGTACATCCGCCAGCATTACGGGGAGAGCGACCTGTCGGTGGAAAAGCTGTGCGCCTATCTGCATCTAAGCTCCACCTACTTCTCCACGCTGTTCAAGCGGGAGACGGGCACGACCTTTACCGCCTATGTCACGATGGTGCGGATGGAGGCAGCTGCCGAGGCCATCCGCACCACAGAGGAAAAGACGTACCTGATCGCACGGCAGTGCGGCTATGAGGACCCCAACTACTTCAGCTATGTGTTCAAGCGTCACTTTGGCATGACGCCGACGAAATACCGCGGCGCGGGCAGGTGACCGGCGGAGAGAGGAGCCCCCAGTGGATAAGAGAGCCTCCTGCTTCAGAGGAAAATGGAAACAACTGTATCACAGCGCCAGCATTCAGCTGATCCTGTCAGTTGCCTTTACCACCGTGGCAGTGACGGGCATGCTGTTTCTGGGGGTCGCTCTGATGCTGCGCTTTTCCTCCTCCTCCAACGCGATGGCAGCGGAGAGCAGTCAGCGTGTGCTGGCGCAGGTGAACCTGAACCTGGACAGCTATCTGCGCAACATGATGCGGGTATCGGATACGGTGTACTACCGCGTTATAAAAAACACGGATCTGCAGCGGGAGGACATGGCGCGGGAACTGCGGGACGCCTTAGATCTGCTCTATGCAAAGGACCGGGAGGTGCTGGTGTCGCTGGCGGTGTTTGACGGAAGCGGCAGCCTGGTCTCCGCCACCCCTCTGAGCGAGCTGAAAAACAGTGTGACTCCCAGCCGTGAGAGCTGGTTCACCACCGCTATGGAGCGTATTGAAAACCTGCACTTCTCCACACCCCACGTGCAAAATCTGTTTGATGACCCCGATTCGCGGTATCACTGGGTGGTCTCTCTCAGCCGTCACGTGGAACTGTCACGCGGCGGCGTCATGCAAAGTGGCGTGCTGCTGGTGGACATGAGCTTCAGCGGCATCGAGCGGATCTGCAAGGAGGTGTCCCTCTCCAGCGGGCAAGGATACCTTTACCTGATCGACGGGAACGGCGAAATCATTTACCATCCCCGTCAGCAGCTGATCTACGCAGGCTTGCAGGAGGAGAACAATCTGACCGCCGCGGCCTATTCCGACGGGACACACAGGGAGAGGTTCCAGTCCCAGCGGCGGCAGGTGACGGTCAAGACCGTGGGCTACACCGGCTGGAAGCTGGTGGGAGTGGTGCCGGTGGAGACACTGCGGGACAACTACAGCCAGCTTCTGCTGTTCGCCATGTTCGTGGTGATCTTCTCCATTTTTCTGCTGGTATTTGTGAACCTCCGGCTTTCAGAGTGGATCACTGCGCCCATGAAGAAGTTGGAGCTTGCGGTGCGTGAGCTGGAAAAGGGCGCGGAGTCCGTGGATTTCGATGTGGACGGCCCCTATGAGGTGGAGCATCTCAGCCGCTCCGTGCAGTCCATGGTGTCCACCATGCGTCATCTGATGGAGGATATTCTCCGGCAGGAGGAGGAAAAGCGGCGCAGCGAGCTGGACGTGCTGCAATCTCAGATCAATCCCCATTTCCTCTACAATACGCTGGACAGCGTGGTATGGATGACGGAAAACGGGCGGACGCAGGAGGCGGTGGCCATGCTGACGGCGCTGGCACGATTTTTCCGCATATCCCTCAGCAAGGGCAGCAGCATCATCCCCATCGGGGACGAACTGGAGCACGCCAGGAACTATTTGGCCATTCAGAAAATGAGGTATAAAAACAAATTCTTCGCAGACATCTCCGTGGAGCAGGGTGTGGAGAGACTGTATACCGTCAAGCTGATCATCCAGCCGATCCTGGAAAACGCCATCTATCACGGCATGGAATACGCGGACGGCGACGGCGAGATCCACATCCGCGCCTTCCGCGAGGGCGAGAACATGGTCATTGAAGTAGAGGACAACGGGCCCGGAATGCCGGAGCAGGTGGTGGAGCAGCTTTTGAATCCCGGCATCTCCATGTCTGCCGCAAGGCCGGGGGGCTCGGGCATCGGTCTGCGTAATGTCCACCAGCGGATACAGCTGACCTTCGGCGCAGCCTACGGTCTGACCATCCGCAGCGAGCCGGACAGAGGGACGGTGGTGCGTATCTGCCTGCCTGCACTGGGAGAAAATGAGGTGCGGAAATATCGGAGGGAGGGAGAGGCGTGAGCCGAAAGGTGTTATTCCAGCTGGTGTTTCCCCTGATCGGATCGAGCATACTCTTTTGGCTGCTGGCCTTTGCTCCCGGCGAACGGAAGAATCAGCCCGCTCTGCTGGAGATGTCTGTCATCCTTCGCGACGGAGACGGCGCAGTTTCCACCATGCGAAGGGGCATGGAGCAGGCGGCGGTGGATCTGAATGTGGAGCTGCGCTTCCTGACACCCACCGCGGACAACAGCGCCGCCGAGCAGGCGCATCTGCTGGAGAGGGAGACGGCGGGAGGCACACAGGCTATCCTGCTGCTTCCGGCGGATCGGGGCGTGCTGGGTGAGGCTGTATCCGCGGCGGCGGGCAGGACGGCACTGGTGACGGTGGAAACGGATATGACCGAATGGGGCGCCGGAGCCGCTGTGACCATGGATCATCAGGCGCTGGGCGAGGCACTGGGCGAGGCGGCGTGCAACGGCGTACCGACCGGCGGCACGGTGCTGCTGCTGGACAGCCTGCCCGGAGACAATGGGATACGGGAGCGGATGCTGGCGGCAAGGGAGACCCTGGAGCGAGCGGGGCGGCAGGTACGGATATATCAGTGGAGCGCTGACACCGCCTCCTTCACGGACATTCTGCGGATCGAAAGACCGGGTGCGGTGATCGCCTTCGAGGCGGCGGCACTGGAGGAAGCGGCGGAGCTGGCGCAGAACGATGAGAGCTTTCCCCTGCTATATGGCTGCGGCTCTACACCCGCCATCGCTGCCGCGCTGGAGAAGGGGCGCGTGACGGCCATCGCCGCGCTGAATGTGTTCTCCGCAGGGTATCTGGCGGTGGAGGCTGCGGCGGCGTTGGCGCGGCATGAGGACTGGACGGGCGCACCCACCGTGGCTTTTTCCATCGTCCGGCAGGAGAACATGTACGACAACGACAACCAGAAGCTGCTGTTCCCTGTGACATGAGCTTGTAAGGGAGAGGAGACGGTATGAAGAGGATCGTTTGCCTGATCGCCGCGCTGACCCTGCTGCTGGCGCTGCCTGCCTGCCGTGCGGATACAGGCGTGGGCAGAACGCTTCGGGTCGGAGTGGCGCTGTACCAACAGGAGGATACCTTTATTGAAACCGTGACCCGAGAATTGCAGCGGGCTGCGCTGGAAACGGGAGATGGTCAGGGCATAAAGATCAATTTATATATTGCCGACGGCAAAGAAAGTCAGGCCACACAGAACGAGCAGGTGGATCGCTTTCTGGAGCGGGGCTACGATGTGATCTGCGTCAATGTCGTGGATCGCACGGCGGCGGCCGTTATCATCGACAAGGCACAGGCAGCGGATGTGCCGGTGATCTTCTTTAACCGCGAGCCGGTGGAGGAGGACCTGCGCCGCTGGAAGCACGCCTACTATGTGGGGCTTCCGGCGGGGGACGCCGGGGTATTGCAGGGCGAGCTGGTGCTGGACGCATGGCAGAGCCGTCGGGACGAGCTGGACCGGAACGGCGACGGCGTGCTGCAATATGTGATGCTGGAGGGAGAACCGGGGCACCAGGATGCCCTGCTCCGGACGGAGTACAGCATCTCTACCCTGATAAAGGCCGGCGTCTCCACGGAGAAGCTGGCCAGCGCCGCCACCAACTGGCAGCGCGGGCAGGCCGGCATCCGGATGAGCCAATGGCTTCGGGAATTCGGGGATGCGATAGAGGTGGTCTTTGCCAACAACGACGACATGGCGCTGGGTGCTATCGACGCCTGCACCGAGGCCGGGCTGGGTAAAAGCAGTCTGCCGTTCATCGTGGGTGTGGATGCCACACCGCCGGCAATGGAGGCGCTGCGGGAGGGAACGCTGAAGGGTACTGTTCGCAACGATGCCGTCGGCCTGGCGGAGAGCCTGATAAGCATGGCCGTTTCCCTCTCGTCAGAGGGGGCGCCCCCGCAGGGGATGGAGGTAACGGACGACAGCTACGTATGGCTGCGGTACGAGGCGGTCACGGCGGAGCAGTCGGAGGGCTGACGCCCCAAAGGGGATAAGCCCCTTCACGAAGAGAACAAGGAGGAGCAGATGACGATACATACAAGGCTGGAGACATGTCTGGAGCAGCTCTCATTTGAAGAAACCCTCATCCGCCTTTACGGCAGGGAGGGCAAGGATCGGGCGCACACCCGCTGTCTGGAGGCCGCGGCCGGCTTCCGTCAGGCCTTTGGCTATTCGGCGCAGGCGCTGTTCAGCGCACCGGGCCGCACAGAGATCGGGGGCAACCACACAGACCATCAGCGGGGCTGCGTTTTGGCCGCCTCTGTGGATCTGGATATTCTGGCGGCGGCAGCCGTCACCGGCAGCGGTGCTATCCGCGTGCTGTCTCAGGGCTATCCCATGACGGAGGTATCCCTCCGGGAGCTGACTCCGCAGGAGGGGGAGAAAAACACCTCGGCGGCGCTGATCCGGGGCGTGGCGTCCCGGATGCAGGAGATGGGCTGTGCCCTGCGGGGCAGGGGCCTGGACGTATATATGACCTCCACCGTCCCCAAGGGGAGCGGTCTGAGCTCCTCCGCCGCCTATGAGGTGCTGATAGGCACCATGCTCAACGAGCTGTTTTGGGCGGGGCACTGTACGCCGGTGGAGCTGGCCCAGATCGGCCAGTATGCGGAAAACGTGTTCTTCGGAAAGCCCTGTGGTCTGATGGATCAGACCGCCTCCTCCGTGGGCGGCGTGGTGGCCATCGACTTCGCGGATACAGCCCACCCGGCGGTGGAGCGGCTGGACGTGGATCTCCACGCCTGCGGCTATGCCCTGTGTATTCTGGACTCCGGCGCGGGACACGAGGATCTGACCGGGGAGTACAGCGCCATCACCGAGGAGCTGCGGGCGGTCTGCCGGGTGTTCGGTAAAGAGGTGCTGCGGGAGGTGCCGGAGGCAGACTTCCTTGCGGAGCTGCCCAAGGTCAGGAAAGCGGCGGGGGACCGGGCAGTAAACCGCGCCTTCCACGTCTACGGCGAGAACCGCCGCGTGCGGGAGGAGGTACAGGCCCTCCGTCAGGGGGATTTCGACAAGTTCCTTGCGTTGGTGCGGGAGTCGGGGCGCTCCTCCGCCATGTATTTGCAGAATATCATTCCCACCGGCAGCACAGCGGCGCAGGAGCTGATGGTGACCATCGCCCTGTGCGAGCGTATGCTGGAGGGGCGGGGCGCTGTCCGCGTACACGGCGGCGGCTTCGGCGGCACGGCGCAGGCGTTCGTGCCGCTGGATATGCTGGACGGCTTCCGCGACAGGGTGGAAGCCTCGCTGGGACGGGGCTGCTGCCACGTGGTGCGCATCCGGCCGGCCGGCGGCATCCGGCTGGGATAGGAGGTGCGTCATGTGCTATCAGGCCATTGAAGATCTGCTGGGCTACGCCCTCCGCACAGGCCTTATAGAAGAATATGACCGCACATGGGCGGTCAACTCCCTGCTGCAAGCCATGGGACTGGATTCCTGGGAGGAGCCCCAGCAGGTCAAGGACCGGCCCTTGGAGGACATCCTGAAGGAGCTGCTGGACGACGCGGCGGCCCGGGGGCGGATCGAGGAAGACACCACCAGCCGGGATCTGTTCGACACGGAGCTGATGGGGCGGCTGACCCCCCGGCCCGCTCAGGTCATCCGTGAATTCCGGCGGCTGTATCAGGCCGACCCGAAGGCGGCCACAGACTGGTTTTACCGCTTCAGTCAGGACACGGACTACATCCGGCGCTACCGCATCGCCCGGGATGTAAAGTGGAAGGCCGCCACCCCCTACGGGGATATGGACATCACCATCAACCTGTCCAAGCCGGAGAAGGACCCCAAGGCCATCGCCACGGCGAAGGCCGCGCCCCAGACCAGCTACCCCAAGTGCCAGCTCTGCCGGGAGAACGAGGGCTACGCCGGACGGCTCAACCACCCCGCCCGACAGAACCACCGGATCATCCCCATCACCATCAATCAGGAGGACTGGTTCCTCCAGTACAGCCCCTATGTCTACTACAACGAGCACTGCATCGTTCTGAATGGGCATCACACCCCCATGAAGATCGATAAGGCCACCTTCCGCAAGCTGCTGGACTTCGTCAAGCAGTTCCCCCACTACTTTGTGGGCAGCAACGCCGATCTCCCCATTGTGGGCGGCTCTATTCTCAGCCACGACCATTTCCAGGGCGGCTGCTACACCTTCGCCATGGAGAAGGCCCCGGTGGAGCGGACCATCACCTTCCGGGGCTCCGAGGACGTGGAGGCCGGCATTGTCAAGTGGCCCATGTCCGTGATCCGTCTCCGCTGCGAAGATGATCAGCGTCTGGTGGAGCTGGCCGACCGCATCCTCGCCGCCTGGCGGGGCTACACAGACGAGGCGGCCTTTGTGTTCGCGGAGACCGACGGCGAGCCCCACAATACCATCACCCCCATCGCCCGGATGCGGGCGGGGCAGTTCGAGCTGGATCTGGTGCTGCGCAACAACATCACCACCGAGGAATATCCTCTGGGGGTGTACCACCCCCATCAGGAGCTGCACCACATCAAGAAGGAGAACATCGGCCTCATCGAGGTCATGGGTCTGGCGGTGCTTCCGGCGCGGCTGAAGGACGAGCTGGACGGCGTGGCGCGGGCGCTGGTGCATGGCGGCGATCTGCGCCGGGACGAGGCTCTGGCCAAGCACGCGGACTGGGCGGAGGCGCTGAAAAGCCGCCATGTGTTCACGGCGGAAAACGCCGAAGAGCTGCTGCGGCAGGAGGTGGGCGCGGTGTTCGCCACGGTTCTGGAGCACGCCGGCGTTTTCAAGTGTACCCCGGAGGGGCAGGAAGCCTTTCTGCGGTTTATTCAAAGTGTATGAAAGAAGGAGGACGCGAGTATGAAAACCATTTTGGTGGCTGGCGGTGCCGGATATATCGGCAGCCACATGACGGTACTGCTGGTCAAACAGGGCTATGAGGTTGTCGTGGTGGACAATTTGCGTACCGGGCACTGGCAGTCTGTCAAGGGAGCGCAGAAGTTCTGCGTGGGAGATCTGCGGGACACCGCCTTCCTGCATCGGGTATTCTCGGAGAACAGGATCGACGGCGTGATCAATTTTGCGGCCTGCTCCCTGGTGGGCGAGAGTGTTGTTGATCCGCTGAAATACTACGGAAATAATGTGGAGGGCGCGGTGTCGCTGCTCTCGGCGATGAAGGCGCATGGCGTGGATAAGATCGTGTTCTCCTCCACGGCGGCCACCTACGGCGAGCCGGAGAAGCAGCCCATCGAGGAGTGCGACCGCACCGAGCCCACCAACCCCTACGGCGCCACCAAACTGGCCATCGAGAATATGCTGAAATGGTGTGACAGAGCCTATGGCATCCGCTATGCGGCGCTGCGCTACTTCAATGCCGCCGGTTCCGACACGGAGGCAGGCATCGGCGAGGATCACGAGCCGGAATCCCACCTGATCCCGCTGGTGATGAAAACGGCGCTGGGACGGCAGGAGCATATCGGCATCTTCGGCGAGGACTATCCCACGTCAGACGGTACCTGCGTGCGGGACTACATCCATGTGAAGGATCTGGCGGAGGCGCATCTGCTGGCATTGGAGTATTTGGCACAGGGCGGTAGCAGCGATGTGTTCAATCTGGGCAGCGGAACGGGCTATTCCGTGCGGGAGATCATAGACACGGCGCGCCGCGTCACAGGCAGGCCGATACCGGTGAAGGCGGAGCCGCGCCGCAGCGGTGATCCCTCCGTCCTGATCGCCTCCAACAAAAAGGCTGCTGAGGTGCTGGGCTGGAAGCCCAGCCGCAGTTTGGAGCAGATCGTTGCCGACGCGTGGGCGTGGCACAGCGGCCATCCCAACGGCTATGAGGGATAAACCTTGTATCGACTGAGACCCTTTGGGACACTGGGTGGAAAAGAGGTCCCTGTCATAGAGCTTTCCACCAGCCGTTGTGCCGTGGAGCTGCTGCCCTACGGCGCAGCCGTCCGGAGCATCTATGTGCCGGACAGAAACGGCAAGATGACGGACATCTGCCTGGGCTACGACGAGTTGGAAAGCTATCGGCACATGGATGCCTGCTTCGGCGGAACCATCGGGCGCTGTGCCAACCGCATCGGCGGAGCAGGCTTCAGCATCGACGGCACGGCGTACCGTGTTGCGGCAAACGAGGGAAGGAACTGCCTCCACGGCGGGAGCGAGGGCTTTCATAAAAAAATGTGGAAGTTTACCTGCGCGGAAAACGCAGTCACCTTCACCTATACGTCTCCCGATGGAGAGGAGTGGTTTCCAGGAACCGTCCGCGTGGAGGTCACATATCGCCTGATACGCAATGAGCTTGTCATAGAATATCATGCCTCTGCGGATAAAAGCACGGTGCTGAATCTCACAAACCACACTTATTTCAATCTGGGAGGACATGACAGCGGCACGGTGGATGACCATGTGCTGACGGTACGGGCCGGTCGCTATACGCCGACAGATGAAGAGAACATCCCAACGGGACAGCTGGCGGAGGTGGAGGGGACACTACTGGATCTCCGTGCGCCCACGGAGCTGAAGAGCCGCCTCCGCAATGTATCTCTGAACGGCGGGCATGGATATGATCACAACTATGTTCTCAATGTGGGGCAAGCACCGGCGGCGGAGCTGTGGTGTCCCGCCACTGGCATCGGAATGGAAATGACCACCTCAATGGAGGGAATGCAGCTATATACGGCGGGATGGCTGACGGAACGCACCGGAAAGCAAGGGGCACTCTATGGGCCTTTCCACGGGATTTGCCTGGAAACACAGCGGTTTCCGGACGCTGTGAATCATGCGGCATTTCCTTCTCCCATCCTGCGGGCCGGTGCGGAATACTGTGAGCAGACCGCATATCGGTTTTTTGCCCGATAAGACGCGGCGAAAAGCAGAGCCGGGGATACCTCCACGGCGTGGGATGTCATAATCAAAGAATAACTTGTGCCGTCTCTACTGATCCCCACCAGCTCTGTCATCGACTTCTTATTGTGCGAGTGTTTCTTCGATAAACACCTCGTTCGCCGCCTTGGAGGCAGGTGCGACGACAGAGCCGAACAGCTCGTTTCCGCAGAAGAGCATCAGCGTGGACTTGTTTGCACGCAGGATTTCGTTTTTAAAACTGTCGGTCGTGACTGTAAGGACAGTCATATCCTCCTACAATATAGTTGCGGTTTAAGGCGCGGCAACCAGCCGCGTCTTTTCCATCTCAAAGCCAAAGCTGTTAGAATGAGAGAGAAAATGGCCTTCACTGGCATGGTCTCAGAGGAGATCAGATGCTCAGTCGGCGGCGCAGTTCGCGCAGCCGCTCGCGGCCGATCGGCAGCACGGAGCCCGTGCCGTGTACGCGCAGGGCAAAGCCGCTGCCCGTCCACGGGAAAATGCTCTCGACATAGCGCAGCTGAACAAGGCAGGTCTTGTGGATGCGGTAGAATGCCTGCCCGGCAAGCCTGCCCTCGTACTCGCCGAGGGAGGTGCTGCCGTTGTAGGTCTTGCCGGAGGTGGTGTGGATCACGCAGCCGCGCCCCACGCCGTCTGTTTCGATGTGGGTGATCTCGTCGATGTCGAGCAGCGTGATGCTGCGGTTGCTGCTCACAGCGATGCGGTGCAGCAGCGGCGGTGGGGAAACCGGCGCTGCGGAGGCAGCCGTGCTGCGCTCCAGTGCCTCACGGATGCGGTCGGGGTCGAAGGGCTTGAGCAGATAATCGTCCGCGCGCAGCTCGAATGCGCGCACGGCGTATTCGGAATAGGCCGTTGCAAAGATGATCCGCGCGGACGGCATCAGGCGGCGAGCCAGCGCGGCGATCGTCGTGCCCTCCATATCACCGAGGTGGACATCGAGAAAGAGAATGTCAAAGCTCTGCTTTTCCAGCAGTTCGATCGCCTGTGCGCCGCTTCCGGCCTCAACGACCTCGGCATACGGCAGAAATTGACGAATTTGGTGGACCAACGCAATGCGCGAGTACTTTTCGTCGTCGATCACAGCGATACGCATAAGATCATCTCCCTTCAAACAATATCGGGCATCTGCGGGGAAATGAGCGGGATGGAGAAGGCGACGGTCGAGCCGTGCTCACTGCTGTCGATGGTGAAGACGCACTGCTCGCCGTAGATGCTGCGCAGACGCTTGCGCACATTGTAAAGGCCGGTGTAGGTCGGATCGTTTGGGTCCTCGAGCTTGCGCAGCACCTCCGGTGGGAAGCCGTGTCCCCGATCGCTCACGCGGATGTAGGCGCGCTCGTCATCCTGACGGATGCAGATGTCCACGCGCCGGTCGTCCACAGACACAAAGCCGTGGCGCACGGCGTTTTCCACAATGGGCTGGAGAATGAGCGGCGGCAGGCGCAGCTTCATCAGGTCATCGGGCAGCGAGCATTCGACGTGCAGCGCGCCCTCAAAGCGTGCCTCGGTGAGCATAAGGTAGTTGTCCACATTAGAGACCTCCTGCTCAAGGGTGACAAAGGGCTCGTTGATGGTCAGCGTCTGGCGGAAATAGGCGGCGAGGACAAGTATCGTTTTACAGGCGCGGTCGGGATCGGTCAGGCACAGACCGGAGATGGTGTTGAGCGCGTTGAACAGAAAGTGCGGGTTGATCTGCGATTGCAGGGCGCGGAATTCCGCCTGCTTGCGCAGCGCGATCTGATGCTCGGCCTCACCCAGCTCCAGCATGACGGAGAAGAACTTGGCAAGGCTCTCCAGCGTGCGGATGTCGGCGTCGAGCACGAGGTTCGGCCCCGTGGGGACCTTGAGCAGCAGCGCGCCGATGACCTTCTCGTCCTGATGCAGCGGCGCTGCAAGACCGGCGTAGCCGGAGCCGCCGGAAAGCTCCGTTGCTGCGACGGAGCGGTTCTGCGCAATGGCCTCCCGCGCGGAGGGCGGGAGCGGACCGGCGGAGGACAGTCCGCCGCTCGCGGCCATGATCTGCGTGCAGTCGGTCAGTGCCACCTGAAAGTGAGGGAGCTTCTCGCGCACGATGTTCACGGCGCATTGCAGCCCCTCGCGGTCCTTGATGCCGCGGCGCAGATAGGGCAGGCACTCCTGCGCGATGAGCAGGGCGACGGCCTGCTGCTCGGCAAGCTCGATGGTCAGGTCGCGGTTCAGCCGGTCAAGGATGCGCATAAAGGCCACAAGGCCGAGCGAATTGACCAGAATTTTCGGAAGCAGGATGGACTCCTCCAACGCGGCGGCCGCGGAAAAGGGCTTTGCCAGCAATAAGATAAGCCCGCACTGGACCAACTCGGCGACCAGCGTGATGAACACAAGGTCGCTCGTCCGCCGCGAGCGGCGCGTGAACCAGCGGTAGCTCACCGCGCCGATGACGCCGAAGAGGAAGGTGCCAATGGCGCAGGCGAACGAGGTGAAGCCTGCGGGGTTATAGAAATAGCGGTGTACGCCGCTGAGCACTCCTGCGCAGATGCCGCTTGCCGGCCCGCCGACCAGTCCGGCGGCGACCGTACTCACCACGCGGGTGTTGACCACCGCGCCCTGAAAGGAAAGCCCTGTGTAGGTACAGCTGATGGAGAGCAGTCCGAAGATGACGCCCAGCACGAGCTGGTTCTTCAGCGAGCGGTCCTGCCGCTTGAGCATCATGCGCAGCGGGCGCAGCTCGGTGAGGATGGTGGCGATCAGCACAAGAAAGCTGATATTCAGAATGAGAGAAAAGAAGAGGTTATTCTGCATGGCAGGCGTTCCCCCGATGTACAGGTTTTGTCAAAATCTTCACAATTAAATAATATAACATACACTCTGCTTATTTCAAGCGGAAAACGCTGTGAAATTATAGAAAATTGCAATAAAAAAGACAGATACACGTTCACGCGCCGTAAAGGACCGTTCACGCACGAAAGACAACCGTTCCCCCAAATTCCCTTGCAGGCGGAGAAATATTAACATATTATGAATGGCGAAAGCTGGGACGGTGTGTTCCTGCTTTCAAAAAAGTAAAAGGAGAGAAATGAAGATGAAGAAGTTCCTGTCCCTCTTGCTGGCGCTCATCATGGTCCTCTCCCTCGCTGCCTGCGGCAGCAAGGAGACCCCGTCCACGGACGACACGCCCAATGACAACCAGCAGACCGAGACCACCAAAGGCCTGACCGCGGAGGAGCGCTCCAAGGAGTTCATTACCGTCGGCACCGGCCCGACCTCCGGCATTTACTTCCCCATCGGCGGCGCCTTTGCCACCGCGCTGAAGGAGTACGGCTATCAGACCTCTGCTGAGGCCACCAACGCCACCGGTCAGAACATCCAGAATATCCTCAACAGCGACGCCGAGATCGCCATCGCCATGCAGGACGCAGTTATGCAGGCCTACACCGGCACCGGCGCCTACGAAGGCAAGGGCGAGGCCAGCGACCTGCGCGCGCTCATGCGCCTGTGGCCGAACTACGTTCAGCTCGTCACCGTTTCCAGCACCGGCATCAAGTCCGTTGAGGACCTGCGCGGCAAGCGCGTGGGCGTCGGCGCGGCGAACTCCGGCGTGGAGATCAACGCCCGCATGATCCTCAATGCCTACGGCATCACCTATAATGACATCAAGCCCGACTACCTCGCTTACGGCGAAGCCATCGACAACATGAAGAACGGCCAGTGCGACGCGGTGTTCGTCACCTCCGGTCTGCCCAACGCAACGGTCATGGACCTCGGCGTGCAGTATGACATGGTCATCGTTCCCATTGACGGCGAGGGCCGCGACAAGCTCGTTGCCGAGTATCCCTACTACGCCAAGTCAGTCATTCCTGCCGGCACCTACAACAACACCGAGGATGTTGAGGGCCTGTTCGTTTACAACATCATGCTCGTGCGCAAGGATCTGAGCGACGCGATGGTCTATGATATGCTCGAGGGCATTTTCCAGAACATCTCCACCATCAAGGCATCTCACAATGCCGCCGACAAGAACATCGACATCACCTTCGGTGTGGACGATATCCGGCTCCCGCTGCATCCCGGCGCAGAGGCGTTCTGGAAGGATAACGGCTACATCGACTAAGCAAAGTCCCTTTCGATACATCTGTAAAGAAACGATAAGAGAGCGGGCGTGAGCGCACTGTGCCGCCCACGCCCGCTTTTCGGTAAGGTTCGAGAGATGAAAAGCTCCTTTGGCCGCCGCCCTGCGGCAGCACTTCTGTGTCTGCTGAGCCTCGCCGCGTGGCTCGCCTGCATCGTGCCCGAGCGCACGACGCTCGAACTGCGCGAGCGCAGCACCGACACCCTGATCGCCGCGTGGCCCATCGCTGCGGGTGACACGCTCTCACTTGAGATCGAGCATTCCTTTGAGCACATTCCCTGGTACGAATTTTACTCCGTGACGGACGATCTGCAGTTCAATCTGGATGCGATCGCCGTGGCGGGCTACGGCGCCGGCATTCCGGCTGAAATGGACGTGCCGACGCGCATTGAGGGCGGTCTTGTGTGGATGGAGGACATCAACAGCCGTTTTCCGACCCTACACTGGATCACCTCGAGCAAATATATGAAGACCTTTACACTCAACGACGCGGAGATCTTCGATTTCCGCTCCCTGCCCGACGCGAGCCGCGTCGAGGCAAAAATCATTACGACAAGGGGGTACCTCTTCCGTGGCTGAACTTGAGAAAAACGCCGCTGTCGTTTCGACCGGCGACGCTGCTCCAATCGACGCCGCCAAAGGCGCGGAGATCATGGAGAAATACGAAAAAGAATCCCGCACCCGCAAGTTTGAGGCGAACTGGGTCAATAAGCTCGTCTACTTCCTCTGTCTTGCCTTTACGCTCTACCATCTGGCCTATGCTTCCGGCATCCGCCTGCTGCAAATGGTCAACATCAAGCACCACGCCATCCATGTTGGACTGGTGCTGGTGATCGGCTTCCTGCTCTATCCCGCCTTTAAGAAGTCGAGCCGTAAAAAGGTCGTGTGGTATGATTGGCTTTTGTTCGCGCTTTCCGCCATCATGCCTATCTATGTGTTCATCCGCTATCCTGTGTTCATCTCCACCGGCTTTCAGGGTGAAACGATCGACATCATCGTTGGCACGATCCTCATCCTGCTGGTGCTCGAGTGCTCCCGCCGCCTGAGCGGTCCCGCGCTGAGCATCCTGTCGATCGTTTTCCTGATCTACGCGATCTTCGGGCGCTCCATGCCCGGCATCTTTATGCACCGCGGCTACACCTGGCACCGCATCGTGACCTATCTGACCACCGACATCTACGGCATCTACGGCACCTCGGTCAAGGTGGCGGCGACCTATATCGTGCTTTTTATCATCTTCGGTGAAGTGATGAACAAGTGCGGCATGGGCCAGTTCTTCAACGACATCGCAAACGCCCTCGCCGGACACACCAAGGGCGGTCCCGCAAAGGTCGCTGTGCTGGCCTCCGGCTTCCTCGGCTCCATCAACGGCTCCGCTGTTGCCAATGTCGTCACCACCGGCACCTTTACCATTCCGCTGATGAAGAAGACCGGCTACTCCAAGGAGTTTGCCGGCTCGGTCGAGGCCACGGCCTCCGTCGGCGGGCAGCTGCTTCCGCCCATCATGGGCGCGGCGGCATTTGTCATGGCGGAAACGCTGGGCGTACAGTACGGCGTGATCATCCGCGCCGCCGTCATTCCCGCTCTGCTTTATTACGGCGGCATCCTCGTGCAGGTGCAGATGCGCGCGACAAAGGAGCATCTCAACGGCCTGCCCAAGGAGCAGATGCCCAAGCCCGGCAAGGTCATGCGCGAGCGCGGTCACCTGCTCATCCCTATCGCTTTCCTGCTCTATATGCTCATTTGGAGCGGCAAAACGGTCATCTTCAGCGCGTTTTGGACCATCGTTGTCACCATCCTCGTCGCTGAGCTGCGCCCCATCAGCCGCATGAGCTTCAAGGACATCTGCGATGCCTTTGTCGCCGGCGCGAAGTCCACGGTTTCCGTGGCAATTGCCTGCGCCTGCGTCGGCATCATCGTCGGCGTCTGCGGCATGACCGGCTTCGCCCTCAATGTGGCGCACGCCATCATCCGCATCGGTCAGCACAGCGTCCTGCTGACGCTTGTGTTCACCATGATCACCTGCATGATCCTCGGCATGGGCCTGCCCTCCATCCCGTCCTACCTCATCACGGCGACCATCGCCGCGCCTGCGCTCGTTGAGCTGGGTCAGCCCGAACTCTCCGCGCACCTGTTCTGCTTCTACTACGCGATGTTCGCGAACCTCACGCCGCCGGTCGCGCTGGCGTCCTTCGCCGCCGCGGGCCTTTCCGGCGGCAGCCCGATGAAGACCGGCTGGCAGTCGGTGCGGCTTGCGCTGGCGGGTTTCATCATCCCATATATGTTCATGTATAACCCGCAGCTCCTGCTGGAGAATGTCACGCTGCTCAGCGGTACGCAGGTCGTCATCAGCTCCTGCATCGGCGTTGTGATGATCGCCGCCGCGGTCGAGGGCTACTTCTTCGGCAACCTCAACTGGATCATGCGCATCTTCTCGATGGCCGGCGCGCTGATGCTCATTGACAGCAAGACGCTGACCGACATTGTCGGCATCGCCCTGCTCGCCATTGTGGTCGGCTATCAGAAGCTGATCTATCAGCGCAGACACAAGGATCCCAAGCCGCCCGCACCCATCTCGGCGCCGCCTGCTGCGCAGTAGACAAAGCCGCAGTCCGGATCTGTCGTGCTTTTCGTTACGGTACGAAAGCCCTGCTTCTTCCTGCGGGCCAGCTTCTTCTTAGAGGTGTTGTCTTTGTGCTTCCTAGGAGAGACCGGAGGATCGTTGTCATCATCAAAGGGCTTTTTACCATGCGCTTCTCTATCCGCGTTGACCTCTTCCATCAATTCTTTTGCATAGTGCCTGGCAGCTGCTGGGATCTGTTCCTTGACCTGCTTCTTCGTGTTGGCGTTGGCCTTGATGTGAGTACCGTCAATGAAGACGCCCTTGGGAGACAGATAGCCTGCCTTGGCTACCTCATCCAAAATCCACGCAAATACCCGATCCACGGTCTCTTCGGTGAACCGATGCCGGAAGTTATAGCTCACCGTGGAAAAATGCGGCGTTTCCTCCTGCAAGGGATAACCGAGAAACCAGCGATAGCAATTGTTTGCGCTGACTTCGTCCGCTGTCCGCCGCAGCGAGGGAAGACCGTACAGATGCTGGATCAGCACCATCTTGAACAACACCACCGGGTCGATGCTGGGGCGTCCATTATCCTCACAATAGAGAGGCTCCACCATTTCATACAGACGTGCGAAGTCCACCGCTGCATCTATCTTTCGCAGCAAATGCTCCTTCGGCACCAGTTGGTCTATGACTACGAACTCTACCAGATCTCGATCCATTTTCCCGCGTTCCAGCATCTTGCATCACCCTTGCCCGTTCTACCATATCTATCAGAAAAAGCCCAGCTCCAGCCGGACTTTTTCGACGAGCTGAAAAAACCACCCATTCGGGTGGTTTTTTCTTTTGCTGTTTTTTGCCTGCGCGCATTTTTCAGCGGCAGATGCGCGCGATGCGGTCGCTGATGAAGGTCAGCAGCGCGTCGAAGGTGCGCCCTGTGCGCTTTTCAATGCTGTATACGCTGATGCGCTCGTCGCCGTCCTGCCCAATGAGCGTCACCTCGTCCCCCACCTTGCAGGGAATGCCGGTCACATCGATGATGGACTGGTCCATGCACAGCTCAAGAAAGCGGGTGCGCCGGCCATGCACAAGGATGGGCCCCTGCCCTCTGGCATAGTCCACCGGGATCCCGTCGGCAAAGCCGACGGAGAGCGTGGCGAGCTGCAGGTCGGTGCCGCTGCGGAACTTCTGCGGATAGCCGATGCTCTCGCCCGCGGGCATGGTGTGGAGGTTTGTGATATAGGCGCGCAGAGTGATGATCTCCTGAATGTCGACCGGCTCAACGCCGTCCTCCATCACGAGATGCCCGTAGAGGATGCCGCCGACGCGTACGCTGTTGTGGAAAGCCTCCTCGAACCAGGTCACCGCCGCGCTGTTGCAGCAGTGGACATACTGCGTGCGGATGCCCGCCGCCTCGATCTGCCGCAGGCCCCGCATAAAGCGGTCATGCTGCTCGATGGTGAAGGCGTCGTTCACACAGTTCGTCGCCGTAGCAAAGTGCGAGTACACGCCGCACACGGAGAGGTGCGGACAGGCGGCAAGCGTCGTGAGCAGCACCGCAAGATCCTCGCCCGGCCGGACGCCCAAACGGTTCATACCGGTCTCGATCTTGATCTGAATGCGGCCGACACGCCCCTCTGCCGCGCAGAGCTCTTCGTAGGCAAGGGCGCACTCCGGTCGGAAGATCGAAATGATGATGTCGTTATGCAGCGCGATATGATACTGCTGCGGCGCAATGCCGCCGAGCAGCATCAGGTCGCAGGCCACGCCGCGGCGGCGCATTGCGGTCCCTTCGCACAGGGCGCCCACACCGATCACGCGCACCCTGCAGTCGTTCACCAGCACATCGGTGATCTCCTCAGCGCCGTAGCCGTAGCAGTTGCCCTTGACGACCGGGATCAGCGTGACCTCCGGCCCGACATGGCGTTGGAGCTTGCGGTAGTTTTCAATCAGCGTCGCGCGGTCAAGCAGAAGATAACCGCTCTTTTCCAAAATATCGTCGTTCTTTGCAATATCCATGGTCGTTTCCTTTTTCTGCCCTCCCGCCTGCAATCTCCCGCGGGAGGGTCTGCACCCTTCCGCGGGAAGGAGAAAAGAGCCGAAGCGGCCGGTACGGCGCTCCGGCTCTTTTCTGGAGAGAGCTTTTTGATACTCTATGCTTTTTTCCTGTGCGTTCTTCTTAGAACAGAAAGTGCGCGATGGGGCAGACGATCAGCAGGCTGATGATAGTACGCTCAAGGAAGATCACGAACAGCTCCCAGACGTTGAGGGGCAGCTTGGAGCCGAGGATCAGACCGCCGACCTCGGAGAGGTAGAGCACCTGCGTGACGGAGACGACCGCGACGATGAAGCGGGTCATGTCGCACGCACCGGCGCCCGCGATCAGGATGGACGGGGTAAACATATCGGTAAAGCCGATGATCATCGTGGAAGCGGCAGCGGAGGCATCCGGCACCTGCAGCAGCTTGAGCAGGGGCAGGAAGGGCGTGCCGAGGACCTGGAAGATGTTGGTGTAGTTGGCGCAGATCAGCGCAATGGTGCCGATGCACATAACGGTGGGCAGGATGCCGAACCACATATTACAGGCGTTCTTTGCGCCGTTCTGAAGGAACCCGCCGATGCCGGGGAAGTGAGAAACGCGCTTGAGCGCGAGGTCCATGCCGTACTCGCTGGAGCTCTTGTAGCCCTCGGGGATGGTCTCAGGCGCAGCTTTGCCCTCGATCACATAGGTCTCGGGCTTTTTGTGCAGGGGCCACAGCAGCGGGCAGATCAGCGCGCAGATGATGCCGACGAAGCAGATGAGCAGGTAGTAAACGCCGAAGTACTGCACCATCCCGACCTGATCGAGCACGACCAGCGCAAAGGTGATGGAAACGGCGGAGAAGAGCGTCGCGATGATGCTCGCCTCCTTAGCGGTGTAGTAGCCGCCCTCATACTGGTTGAGGGTCAGCATGACACCGAGCGTGCCGTCGCCGATCCACGAGGTCACGCAGTCGACCGCGGCGCGGCCGGGGACCTTGAAGAGCGGGCGCATGAGCTTCGTCGCCAGCGCGCCGACATACTCGAGCAAACCGAAGTCGGTCAGCAGCGGCAGCAGGAAGGACGCGATCACATTGATGATGACCAGCGTGCCGATCAGATCATAGAGCACGAAACCGCCTTGATCGGCGCTGGAGATGGCATAGAGGATGCCGCTCCCCTTGTCGGCGCCCAGCTCAAGAAATGTGATCCACGCGAAGATCGCACCCAGCACACGCACGACGATCCAGAACGGACCGCAGATGAAGCAGCTGTTAAGTACGGGGCTTTCCATGATGAACTTGGGCTTTGCCAGCGCCACGAGCGTCATCACAGCGGAGATCGTCACGATCGCCACGCTCAAAATCGGCAGGAATCCACCGATCGCACCGGCAATAATGTCCGCGATGATCTTGACCGTGACCGTCCACTCGCCTGCCGCGTTTTTGACCGGGATCATAAAGAGAATAACACCGATCGCGGACGGAATGATAAACATCGCTTTCAGTTTACCTCTGTTTTCCATATTCTTCCTCCTCTTATTGTTGAACATATAAAAATGTTTCTTTTTTCTTCCCGCATTTTTTATATGTTCTCAACAAGCATCTTTACCTTTCTTTTCCAGAAAGTCAAGTGCCAGTTAGGCCTTTGCCTTGCGTGCCACATGGCATATGCCGTCCGGGCGGCGGGAGGCACTCTATCTGGCGGGGAGCTGCCGGGACAAGGCACTGATGGACAACGACTACGCCGCTGACGGGTACGCGCGGGACATGGAATTGGAACACCTTTACGCAGAGGCAGAAAAGCGGCTGAAATGAGAAAGGGGGGCGTTCCTGTGACGAAGAATATGTACACCGTTGCCGGGGACGGCCCCTGCAATGAAGAGCTGGCTCTGCGGATACAAGCCGGAGACAAAAACGCCGCAGAGCGGCTCGTCGCACAGAACGAGGGCTACCTCACCAAGCTGGCGCGGGCGTACACGCCGTGGTGTGAGCTGGAGGACTTGAAGCAGGAGGCGGCGCTGGCGCTGCTGGACGCGGCGGGACGCTTTGACCCCGCCTATGGAACGAAACTGCTGACCTATGCGACGCCCGTGATGGAAGCGGTGCTGTCCGACTATGCCGCGCGGTACGCCTTTCCGCTGTCCGTCCCAACCAGCCGCGGCAGCCAACTCCGTACCGTGGCGCACCTTTGCGCCGAGGCGCAGGATACCTCCGAGGCGGAATTGACAAAGGCGGTGTGTGAAAAGCTGAAGGTATCCTCCAAGGCAGCTGAGACACTGTTGAAGGAATACCATGCGCTGTACCGTGCGCGGCAGTTAGGCGACGATGTGTTCTCCGTCAGCTGCGGCGGCGATCCCGCCGTGGCCTATGACCGCCTGATGCGCCGGACGTTGCTGATGCAGCGGATGGAGCAAGTATTGACGCCCAGAGAGCTGAATCTGGTGCGAAGCTACCTTGGCATCGGTCAGCCGGACGAGGTCGGCATGACCTTTCAGGAGCTGGCGATCTATCTCAACTACAACGGCCCCAGCGGAGCGGAGAAGGCGTATAAGGCCGCGCTGCGGAAACTGAAAAAGGACTTATACGGCGGGGCTTACGGCCGGTGGCTCTCCGCGCAGAAAGCCATCCGTTCCGCTAAAGCGGAGGCGGAGCAGGAGGCGGGGCATCACGCAACACCGCAGAGAACATGGTGGGATGAGAAGGAACTAACGGATCGATTTAGCTGTGAGGTGGCGTCGCTTGTTTGCGTCTACGAGATGCTCAAGAGCTCTTTTGACCATTCCTTTTGATGGCGGATTGCGTAGCAGAACAGCTCGAGTCGATCTATTTGCGCCGCTCTATAGCGATAGTCTTGCGGATCATCCCATATTTGGCTATACTGAGAGAAACCTTTGTAAAGAACGATTGACCGGCGAGGAGGGAAAATTATGCTCCCCATGCTCTTAGCAACGATTGAAAACGATGTGGATCGAGCACTGTTTGCGGAGATCTACGAGCAATACCATGAGCGAATGGAGCAGGCAGCGCTTCGCATTTTGAAAGACACTCATGATGCGGAGGACGCCGTTCAGAATGCCTTTTTGAAAATAATTCGTAATTTCGAAAAGTTTTTAGAGCTTCCCTGTAAGAAAAGACCTTTCTGGTGCGTCTGTATAGTAAAGAACGAAGCGATCACGCTCCTGCGGAAGAAGAAAAAAGCCATCATGCTGGAGAGCATGGAGGATGCATACGATGCCAGTGCCGATATTGAGAAGGCGTTGTCCTATGAGGATATCATCCGCCTGTTCGCGGGGCTGCCGGAGACCTATCGGGCAGTTCTGGAGATGAAATTCCTGCTGGACTGCTCGGGGAAGGATATCTCTCAGAAGCTCGGCATTTCAGAAAATGCGGTCAATGTACGCATTTCCCGCGGCCGCGCGATGCTTCGGGAGATTATGGAAAAGGAGGCGCTGCATCTATGACAGAGAAAGAGCTTGATGCCTTCATGAGCAAGGTGCTGCTGGATGCCATTGCATTTGATGAGGATCGCCTTGAGGAGAAAATCCCCTATGCTGCGTCTGCACGACACCGGCGTCAAATGCGAGCGATGCTGAAAGATCCCGTGCGTTGGGCAAGAGAACGGGGCAAGCCTGTCTGGAAAAGGGTGCTGCAGACAGCAGCAGTCATATTATTGATGCTGTCATTGGGACTTGGCAGCGTGATGCTTGCCAGCCCGACCGCTCGGGCGACGATTGTTCGGTGGGTTACCGAATGGTATGAAACACATATTGTGTTTCGCTATGCCGGAGAGGATGCCCAAGGGGAGATGTCGCAGTATGAGCTGGGGGAACTACCAGAAGGTTTTGTGGAAAATCCGGAAAGACAATTTATAGGTGCAGGAATGACTTCCCATTTCTATGAGAACGAAAAGAAAGAAGTGATTTTGTTCAAATATGCCTATATGCAGCAGGGAGCTTTGAGCAGTGTCGACGCAGAAAATGCGAATGTGATTCCGGTGTTTGTCAACAACTGTGAGGGTCTGTTGGTAATCCCCAAAGAAGAGGACAGCAACAGTACGCTAATGTGGTTTGATCCAGAGCGCGACCTGCAATTTACCCTTGATGCGCCGCTTGGTCAGGAGGACATTCTGCACATGGCAGAGAGCGTGTATTTGGTCGAAACGACGAAATGAGATATTTTTGCAAAAAGCTGTAAGAAAGGATACCCCTTTCCGCGTCTATTGGGTAGAAGCAGAAACAATCTGCCGAGAACACGCGGAAGGGGGTGATTTTTGTGAAAAGGATGGTAGCTGCAATGCTCTGCGGCATTCTGCTCGCAGGCGGAATCGTAGCACAGGCTTTGGAGCCACGAGTTGCCAACTGCTCGTTGTCGCTGACTTTTGATGGAACAACCGCCATTTGTGAAGCAATCTGCACTGGGAATTCTTCGACGGATCAGGTGAAGGCAACGATAGAACTCTATCAGGGGAACACCTATCTGGCCTCATGGAGCAACGAAGGGACCTATTTTGTTGCAGTATCCGGACAGCGTGGCGTGACATGTGGAAAGAGTTACACGCTGAAGCTAACCTATACCATCAACGGGGTGGCGCAGCCAGAGCAGAGCGTGACAAAGAGATGCTGGTAGAAGCTGGCAGGCATGGGGGACATGCTTTAGGAATTACAAAGGGAACATGAGATGATACAAGGCTTGAGCCATATAGGAATGTGACACGAAAGGAATACGCTACGATGCTTAACCGTGTGTTCGACCATTTGTGCCAGTCTCGGCGCAAATAAAGGATTGAAAGGATGTTGGCGATTACTATGTGTAAAACAGCGAAAAAGCTAACCGCCGCAGTGATGTTATGTTCTTTCATTGTGGCAGGAATTGCAGGTACAGCACTTGCGTATCAAAAAACAACTAAAAAAGAGATTGCGAAGGAGTGGACCTATGTAGACGACGCATACTACTCTCTTGTCAATACGGGGGAGGGTTTCCCTATTTTGGTAAAGCGTCTCCAGAATAGTGACTACGATGATATACTTACAAACCTAATTGATACCTCACTGAGGCCTGATACAGTAGCAGTTCAGAATGCAGCCTATAATCCTGATGCAATTTTGCCTGACAACATGTTACCAGATGGTAGTTTTCTTGTGGAAAATTGGGAAGATTTGTATGAACAGCTCATCAACGATACCTATGAGGTTAAAACGCTTCATGTTACAAAAGAACAGCAGGTGACCTTGGAAGAAGTCTCAACACAAAACCAGAAACTTTCAATTACAGATGGGAACACAAATACCATCAATGCAAAAATAATTACAACAAAAAAAGGAAACATTGCGCTCCCGACTAACTTTGATATTACGAATGTAACCTATATGGTAGCCCCAGACGGTAAAAGCGTTCTTTACATGACCGAGGGCGAATTAGTAACAATCGATGGAACGGGCACCACAACGGTAGTATCTCCTTCCACATATAACGGCAAGACATACGAGGATCTGATAAAGGAATCCATAGAAATCTATGGCGAAAATCGAGTTTTCTGGAATGGACAAGCGAGTATCTCTCCCGATGGCTCCAGTATTGCCTACATCTCAAATAAAGCGAATATCCAAGGCACATGGGATTTGTTTGTTTTGGACTTAAGCACAGGAAAAGAAGAAAAAATTGGCGATGATAAAGCAATGCACTATTTTGTGGTTCGGTGGTTAGATTCAAAGTATGTCTTGTGCATGAAAACACGAGATTCATACTATGAATTAGTAGCGGTTGGTCTGGATGGGATCGAGTATAAACTTAATTTTGCCACGAAGAACCCAGTTATCTTAGGCGCAAGAGATGGCCTGATTGCATATGGGAATGAGGCAAACGACACCATCTACCTTGCCCAATTCAACCATTCAGAAAAGCTGGAGAAAATTGCAGAGTTTAAGATCAACGGAACTTTTAGAATCCGGCCTGGCATTAGTCCTTTTAGCCCAGATGGGAAAAAATTTGCGTATGTATCGGTTCCAGAGACTAATTATTATGGAAGAGATATTGTCGTTATTGATCTTGAGACAATGACGGCTACAAGCAACCAAACCATTCCGAGCGGCACAAAAACAACAACTGCTGTATTGGAGTTTGATTGGTTGGATAACGATTCTCTTCTTACTTCTGTCATTGAGAATTCCACACAGACAATTACTAGTTGGATTTATCATACAAAGTGAGGTGTATCAAAGTGAGAAAAGGACAATTTAGTACTTCTATCTTATGCTTGCTTATGCTTTTCTCAATGGCTCTGCCGGCCTCCGCGTATACTGAATATGATGAAACCTTTATTGGGGAGGCAATTGATGGCACAACACATTGGGTTTCACCACTAAAAAATGGTTCCAGTTATTATTATGCAACAATAACATCGAAGTGGAACGAGCGTCGTACAACAGGAACCTCCCCGCATGTTGGAATTGATCTCAGTATTAGTCAAACCAATGTTGTGGTTGCAGTTACAGCAGGAACCCTTAAAAAAGATACCTCATCGGATGGAATCTCCTGTAACAATGTCACCCTTGACACCGGCCATTCGACCAAAAATGTATTCTGCCATTACGAACATTGCTCCTCGCTGCAATCCAATGGTTACTATAACCAAGGTGACCAAGTTGCAACAGGTGGATCATATGGATCTCCTAATCAACCACATCTCCATTTTGCGGCATATAACACCGATAGATTAGATACTCGCAAAGGGTATCGGAATGAAACGCTTTACCGCCACGCAAGTCCATGGAACTATGGGCGCAACTGTGACACCTTTTCCCAATTGCAATGGAATAACAACACTACCGCAGCGGTAACACTCGTGTTTAGTGGCGCAGGAAACCCACATAATGAAAAGCCATATTCAGCCCAAATTTACTATCGCGTGAAGGACTCAACTATCTGGATTGGTCCCTATAATATGACTAATTCAACTGGATATGTTTATTCTTATGATTTTAGAAACCTTGTCTCATCAGGAACTGAGATTGAGTGGGTTGTGCGTTATAGGCGGTCAAGTCCTTCGGCATATATGTGGGCTCCAGCCAAATTCTACAATCCGGCTTCTGACCCAAATGGCTCGACTCGAAAGTGGGCTCACGCGACCAATACGGTCCAGTATTAATGACAGATACTAATTGCGCCTACTGGAAAGGTGCTCTATAATTTGTTAGCGCCGGGCGAAAACCGAATGGCTAATTCCGCCCGGCGCTAACAAATACAATATGTTCTCCAGAGCCATAGTGTATGACATATTAACACAAGCGCTATAAAGCTGCTTTTGTTAATATGTAAGGGTTGAGCAAAACGCGAGTTTTGCAAAATTGAGTAACAATATATAGCGTTCAAACGATATGAATAGCACTATTTATTGTATAGCCTTATGAGCAAGTCGGTGCTTTGCTCAACCCTATTAATATGTTAAATTGGAGGTTTTATGAAAAAAATAATTATAACGCTTGTTTCAGTTTTTTTACTGGTACTGACTTCGTGCCAAACCGTGGGGGAAGGTTCTGCTGAAGATGTGTTCAATTTTAGGCAGGATAACTGGAGTCTTGTGCATGATTCGGACTTTAGTGCGATCAAGGAAGTTTATGTACCTGAAAGCTACAATGGCTATACTTACCAAGAAGTTTTAGCGCTTGCGTTGAGCAAAATAGATGATCCGTATTATGAGTTGGTCTGGGGTGAACCAACGGTTATTTCACCGAATGGTGAATATGCAGTATATATTTCCAATAAGCCAGATGTCGTAAACGGCGTCTTTTCTTTCATGTTGCTGAAAATAAATTTGAATCAGGAGAGCGTGCTATTCAATCTTGGCTCTAACCGAACGCCCGCTTATCCGCTGTGGTGGGTTGATGATAGCCGCTTCGTTTATGAGTATAACGGCGCTTATTATATTTGCAGTATTGAGTCGCCAACAGAACAAATTCTGCTTTCCTTAGAAGGTGAAGAACCGGTCATATTGGCGTATGATGGCAGTACCTTTCTATATGTTAAAAATGCAGACAACATTGGAGACGGAACAAGACAGATTGCTGTAATCACTGCGGACAATCAATGTGAAGAAATTGCTGATTTTGCAGAAGAACAGGGCACTCTGATGCGTGAAAGTGCAATCAACGAGATGCTTCATCTGGCCGTAATGAAAGGACGTTTATCGGCGGATACCGACGAAAGGTATATCAGGGTTTACGACTATGAGAGAGACGAATATGCTCAACTCCCAAACCCGCTGATTGATAACGCCAAGAATGTCAACGCTGTGGATTTCTATTGGGAAGGGACAAATCTGGAGGTTCAATATATTGTTGATGATCTGGTGCAGGAATGGTCATATCACTTTTGAATCACATGTAAACAATAAGTCGCCATTAGTCACAATGGTCAGAGTATGCGTCCGAAGATTTGGCAGTTACCTAATGCTATGAAGACAGAGCTGGGGAGTTATAGCTCCAGCTCTAATGTAATCAACCGCAATTAATAAACCCTTCCTATGATACAGATTTCCTACAAAAAAATTAGCAAAATAAGCAATAAATATTCCTCGGCGAAAGCCGGGGGTATTTCTTAGATGGGTGAGGCCCTATGTTAGTGGTGGGAAGTTGCGAAACTTCCCACCACTATAACGCGTTCAGGGGTGTACAGCAATAGTTGAAAGCAAAAGCAAGCGAGGGTACCGGCTCTTTGAACCGATACCCTCGCTGATTTTTTATTTATGCTGCCCTTTGCTGAAATCGCTGGCTGCGAATGCTGTTTGCACGGACCTGAAGCTCCTGCGAGAGCAGCTTCAGGACGGAGAACTCATCATCCAACCCACTCAGCTCCCTTTGCAGTACGCCCTCATAATGCCGTTTCTTTTCCTCCAAAGCCCGCACCTTCAGCACCCAGCGGTCCATGACCGCGGGACTTTGGCTGGTGCTCTTGATGAGGTAATCGCATTTTTCCTGATAGGCGGCGATCTCTTTCTTGACGGCCAGATAGAATTCTTCCGTCATTTTCTCGCGCTGCTTGGCATCGTCAATGATATAGAAGCTGTTGACGACCAGCGGCGTCGCCTTTTTGTTGAGCCCGCTGAGGAGTAAAATGAAGTCCTCGAAAATGTCTACCTGATCCATATAGGTGTGGGGGACAAAGTACATGTGGCCGGTGATGCTCAGCTTCGTTGCTTCAAGCGCGCGCAGGTAGTTGGTGCAGATCGTCTCGATCTGCTTGCGGTTGGCGCAGCGCTGGTAGAGCTCAAAGAGCTCCTCGGCGCGGCGGCAGCACTCCGGCACATCCACGGCATCATCATATACCATGTTGTCGCAGCGGAAAATGCCGTCTGCCTTATCGTAGCTGATGTTTGCCAGCTTTTCGTACTGGTTGGTATGGCGGTTCAAGGTTTCCTTCACCAGCTCACGGGAGAGAATGCCTGCCGTGTGCTTATTGTCACGACAGTAGGCGAGGTAGATATTCGTTTCGCCGTCTGTGGTGACCGGCACACGCTCCCGAATGTCTCCTGTGGCGGATCGAAACGCGTCCGATACCGAGAGACGGTTGCACCCGGCGTAAGCAATGCCCATGCTCTCACAGAGCGCGGAAAGCGCCTCTTTCTCTACCAGAAGGTTGGAAAGAGAAAAATAAAGAAACTTTCCCAACATGTGCTGCTTATCACCGGCGGCTGCACCGATAAATTCGCCCATTTTTATGACGTTATCCATATTCGTGTCGTTCCTTTCTTTATGGTGAGGTGTCTCACCAGTTTTTGATGACCTCTGGGAGCTTATCATACTGCCCGGAGATCAATAGCCCGCATTCGTAGTGGAAATTGATGTAGGTGAGATGGTATTCGATCTTTTCCATCGTCTTCTTATCACCGGTTTTCCGTGCGCGCCGGTGCTCTATGAAATACTGCTTCATTTGCTCCAGCGTAATGCCATAGCTGTCTTTTCGGATCTTCGCCATGATCCGCGCTTCCTCTTGTGCTGTTAACATTTTTTCTCCTTTACATCGTTGCCGCCCGGCTCAGGAGGTAGTCGTCCACTCCCTTGTAGGCGGGGTTCCATGTGTACTTTGCATAGCGGATGCCCGGTATCTTCTGCGCTTCCTTCCGCATGGTGAGAACGGCCTTCCGCACATTGGGGTTGGTCATCTGATCCATGTCCATTGCCTCGACGACCTCACGGACGCCAAGCTCCCGAATGGTATCGGTCAGCCCGTGCAGCGCGTTTACGCCGCCGATGCAGATGAACAGCTCATCCCTTGCGAGAAAGCTGGCCACATCGCCTTTGAGCGGTCCCTCGGTCAGAAAAGCACATTTCCTCGAACGGTCGCCAGTCACATGGACCCAGGAATAGCTGCGCGTGCCGTTCGGAAGCCCACGGCTGGAGAGCCAGCGGTACTTCCGGCTTGGAGCGTCCGCTTCATCCAGCCGTATTTTCAGCCCTTGTATGAGCCCGTCCTTATTCCGAACCGGAATAAGAAACCCGTTGGGACCGGAAAGCGTCCATTCGCCATAATAGGTGCGAAAGCCGGGCAGACCATTTAATTCATGCCCATGGGAGCGGAGCAGGTCAGCCAAGAGCCGACGGCCGCGCTCTGTTTCAGGCATACTCTTGTACCCGTTCGCGCGGATACGTTCCTCAGATAAGCCGCGTTCCAGCAGGTTCTCACCGTGCCGGTCAAGGAGCGTTAGGTGCTCCAGCATATCCGAATACGCGGCATGGCGCTGTTCCAGCGGAACAGGCTGCCGCTCCTGTGTTTGGGGAGATGGCGCTTGGGGCATAGGGTACACCTTTGCCTCCTGCGCCAGCTCCAGATAAGCCTCCTTGTTGCTGAGTCCTTTGATCCGCGCATACAGGCTCACGCTGTTGCCATGCGCGCCGCAGAGATTGCAGCGGTACTGGTCGGTATCCGTATTGAGGCTTAAATGATGCTTTCCCGATCCGTGGTCACCGCAGAAGGGGCAGCTTGCCTCGACCTCCGTCCGCCGCAGCGTTCGGGAGTCGAGGACAAGCCCGCACCGTCTGGCCGTTTCCACGATGGGGATCTTATCGTATTGTCGGACGGCCAAACGGAATCACCATCCTATCAGGCGGCCTGCTGCTCCACATAGACGACAGGCTTTATCGGTCGTACCTGCAGGGGCGCATTGCTCACGCACTTTGCCATGATGACCTGTCCCGTGGGACGGACGTTGGCAAGGTCGTCTACCGACTCCATGTTGTCCACAAAAGTCGGATAGTTGCGCCCCGTGAGCCGCTTCATCAGCTCCGCTACCTCCATGCCCGCACGGACCTTCTCGGAAAGAGAGAGCCGGTCATAACGGCGGCCGCCGTAGGTAAACTTGAAGGTGTCTTTTACTTCGCCGGTGGATTTCACCACGTCGTAGAGAGATATTTCGACCTTATTCATCTTCAGCTGCGAGAAGGTCAGCTCCGCGCGCTTACTGATGTAGGCGATCACATTCGTCATGGTGCGCTTGATCTCACTGATGCTGTCCTGCATCTGCCGGATCTCACGGTCAAAGTCGGGCGTTTCCGCAACCGTCATGGCGTCGAGGGCAGAGAGCCTGGCTTCCGCCTGACGGTATTCCTCACGGCATACGCCGAGACGGTCATATTCTGCCTGTGTGAGCTTGCCATATTCCAGCTCCGTCGTGAGGCTTTGGATCTCATTGCGGATCAAACTGCTCTCTGCGGCGCCGCTGCGGGATCGCTCCGCGCAGCTTTGCTCCAGCACAGAGATCTCGGCCTCCCACCTGCGAAGGTCTTCGCCCTTGAATTGTTCAAAGGTCTCCATGGCCTTCCTGTCCAGCTCCTGAAGCTCGTTGAGCTGATTTCTCTGCTCCGTTCCCGCGGCGTACAGCTCAGAGAGCGTCTTTTTGATCGCGGTCTGCACCTCCGGCAAGGTCTGTTCCGTCACGCTGCGGTGACAGGTGGGACACTCCATGCCGGCGTGAAATGCCTTGTAGATCGCGCTCTCCCGCTGATAGTGTGCGCCCAGCTCCCGAACCTTGGCGGAAAGCTCCGCCAAGGGCTTCGTGTATTTCGACTGGTATTGCTCCGCCTGTCTGCGGACGAGCTTCTCACGCAGTGCGTGAAGCTCCTTCTGCTGCTCGGCAGCTTCTCCCCGCGTGTCCTGCGCCGTCTCGTCGTAGCGCCTGCTCAGCTCTACGAGCTGCTCCTGCATACGCTCAACATCAAGACCAGCAAACTGCTTTTCCTCCAGTGCCGCGGCTTCTTCCTTGAGAGCCTTTTGCTGATCGGTCAGCTCCTGCCATGCCTTGTCGCGCTTTTCCGACTGCGATACCGCCATGTCCTTCTGACCGTTTAGGTAGGTGATGCGCTCCTCCAAACCGCGGATCTCCTCACGTCGGCGCTTGAGATAAGCGTCCGGGGAGAGAAGAAACTCGTCCTTCAAGGTTTCCCGCACCGACTCGGAAAGCTGTGCAAGGATCGTTTCCTGCGGGATATGCGGCAGATAGCGCTCCAGCAGGTTCTTGCCGTCCTCACCCAGCTCCTCGATGAAGTACAGGGGGTTGAGAATAGAGAGAAACACATCCCGCTCACCAAAAAGGTCGGTGAGATCGAGCTGGCGGATCTCATAGCCGTCGTAGGTGATGGTCATGCGGTTTTTTCTTCTCGTGCGCGTCAGCTCATGGGCCGCGCCTCTCTCATCCACAAAGCGCATCTGAATGGAAACATCGGGGTTGCTCTCGTTGTGGAGCCGGTCGATCCCACGCTCCCCGAAGAGGGGGAGCCCGGTCACGGCAAAGGCGATGGCGTCCGCGATGCTGGTCTTGCCGCGCCCGTTCCCGCCGGTGATGACAGTGGGATCACCAAAGGTCAGCTCCGTGGGACCCTCGTAGGATTTGAAGCCGGAAATCGTCATGCCGGTGATGCGGAATTGTTCAATCTTGTTCAACTGTCTGCTCCTTTCTGTTGTTCCAAATGAATCTCTTTATGCCGCCTGCTGCCCGGACCGGAAGACCTCATAGGTCTCCAGCACATAGAAAATCACGGTGTCCTGCTTGCGGGTCGTGAGCTTCACATGGGAAAGCTGCACCCCTGACACCAGCTCGGGCCGCGCTCCGCGCACATAGGCATAAAGCTGCTTTTTCTCCGGCGTTTCCAGATTGACTAATGTATTGCTGCCGCTCATGCCGCCCTGCACCTTAGCGCCCAGCACCGTGTAGAGCTCGATTGCGGGTGCTATCTGCGCCGCGCCTCCAAAGGAGACGGTCGTGCCACCCTGTCCATCGCTCCTATCCTGTGCCGGGGGCTGCGCCCGCTGCGTTTGCGCCGGTGTTGCCGGACTCTGCGCAGGGTGCTCCTGTGTCCTTGGTGCCGGCTGTGCGCTGCCGCTTTTTGCCTGCTGCGCCTCTTGTCCGTGCGTACTCGGCGGGGCCTTATCGTTGGCGGTATTCTGTTCCGATGCGGTCTTGGGCGTCAACAGGGATTGGATGCCGCACGCTTTGGCAGGCTCCAGCCCGAGACTTTCGAGTGTGCTCAGGTAGGCGTTGTCCAGCTTCCGGCGCTCGCTGTCTTTAATGACATAGCTTTTGCCGCGCCGTTCGATGTCCACCCACACGGTATCGAGGCTGTAAAGAACGCGTCCGATGCCCCACTGATATGCCGCGCGCTTCATACTGTCTGAAAGCCCGCCTTTGATGGGCTCGATGTCCGAGTCCTCGGCACCGTCCCACTTGGTGATAAAGCCTTTGCCCTCAAAGTGGATGGCGATGCCGCAGAGCTGCGAATCCTTTTTTCCGTTGGAGTGCCACGGCTTGAACTCGTTGTACCAGTTTTCCGGACCGCAGACCTCGTCGAGACGGTTCTGAATGGCGCGGTTGGTCACATAGGGGACTGCCATACCGCGCATCTTTTCCTCGTTAGTATTTTGAAGTCTCCATTCCAGATCCTCCGGTGCAAAGGGCTTTGCGAGAGCCGCCTGCATTTCCCTTGTCGTTTTCGCTTCCATCCTTACCTCCTGATGATAAAGTCGCTTAGTGTACGTCCGTTTGGAACAAGAATATCCGTATAGTAATACGCGGGGTCCTTGTCCCTCAAAAGCTCCATAAGCTCCTTGTGCTCCAGCTCTTTGCGGTTGTGCCTACGATCAAACATATCATCGTTATCCGGCAGGCCGAGCAGATAGCGGGGAAAGTTTTTCAGCGCCGAAAGCTTTTTATAACGGGGCAGCACATTGTTTCCCGTACACACACGGTCGTCCTCATAGACATTGGAGAAGGGATAAAAAAACATCGGCGTATCCTCGGTGGGCGTTTCATCAGCGACGACGCCCATAGAGCAGTCTGCAACTTTCCCGTTGCCGAGGACCCGGAGACCAAATATCAGCCGCGGGAGCGGGAAGCTCCGGTATTCGGTGTCGCGGTAAATAACATCCGCCCGCAGCTCCGGATTCCAGATGACATAGTGGCGCTCCTCCGCGTTCATGGAAATGTGGAGACAGTGCTCTGGCAGGAACCCGCTGCGCTGATACACATTGCTGATGCAGCTCCCGTTGAGTGCAAAATAGAACTCGATCGGGTCGATCTCTCGATAGCTCACCACGCCGTTTGCGCTGCATTCCTGCACGGTGATCGTATTCCGACCGGGCGAAATGCGGACGATCATATCCTCCGGCATGTCCTTTCTCTTATACTCCGCCATTATGCGGCCTCCTTTCTAATGCTGGTATGAGCTGCCTGCGCCTTTGCTTCAGCAGACTCTATACGCGCAAGCTCTCTCTTACAGTAAAGGATCATGTTGATGATAGAATTCAGAAAGATCCTCGGCTCGTAGCAATCGGGCGAGAGTGTAATGTCAAACTTCACGCCGTCACCGGAGAAATGATAACGAATATCAAAGACGGAATAGGAAGTCCCCGCCACATAGAAGAGAAAGACATCCTTGATCTTTTCCTGCCATGCGTTGATCTGATAGGGCAGTAGTTCACTATGCTTACAGCCTTGCGTGTAGAGGCGGTCGATCCGCTCATCGGAAAAACGCACGGTCATCATATCGTCACCCTCGTCCGGCGCACCTTCATCGAAAACGGCCATCAACAATTCATCAAGGATCATCCAAATATCTTCCTCATCCGCTGTCGGGTAATCCTTGATGATCTGCTCCAATGCAAACGGATGTTCCGTGTGCAGGAACTTCAGAAGCCGCAGAAACAGCAGGACATCGTTTTCATATTCGTAATCGTACATCCTGCCACCTCAAAAGAAGACGCGTCGTCGGGACTGAAAGATCGGAGCCGTTCGTGTCCTTCCGACAAGCCCCTTGATCCAGCTCCTTGAGGTGTCGTCAGCGTTGTCCTGAAAGAAGGGGATGGTAACATCCGCCATCTCAAAGGCTGACCAATCGATCGCGGCAAGGTCAAGGCTCTCTTCCTCCTTTAACCGATCTATCAGCGATTGAATGTAGGGGCTGTACTGCGGCGCGGGAAACAGCACATCCTTTTCCGGGACCTCCCGCAAGAGCTGTGCAAAGCGATCCTTATCAAGCTCAAGCACTCTCCTTCACCCCCTGACTCAGCACGACCATGCACGCCGCGTATTCGTCAGCATGGTCTATGACCTCACGCCGCTCCTCCTCGGTTGCGGATGCACGGTGCAGCGCGGCATAGTAAATGCCGCAGTCCGGAACAGGAGTGCCTTTTTGCATGAGAATATGCCAGACGCCATGTGCCAGCAGCTCGGGATCGCTGCCGTCCACAACCGCAGAATAGACCTGCGTATCGCCGATTTTCTGCGCGCTGCCAAGGTCTGCCTTGCGGAGCACCGCCTCCAGATGAAAGGCGACTGCCTCATGCTGCGCTTCCTCTCCTGCTTTGAGAAGCTCACGGAACACCTCCGGCTCCTGCCGGCCCAACACAACGCCGAAAGGGCGCGGGTATTTGTGCTCCCAAGCGCTGCCCGATGGGTTAAATTGTCGGTACAGCTTTCCGAGGCCGGGACGCAGCAGCTCAGAGACCTCTCCCCATGCTTGCAGGCGCAAGACCTCGTCATTTCCGGTGTGTTTGTCCACGGGGACAACGATCACCATATCGCAGGATCTCATTTTTCCTTCCTCCTTTATCAATATTCTTCGGACAACATGATCGTAGTGGCTGAGCGGTCAGCCTCCGTGATGATCAGGATACGGATCTTGCCGCTGACCTGATACCATGACAGAATACGGTCCCCGCTGCCTATCGCCTGCTCATTGGCTGTACGGTCGTTTTGGCAGGTGTCGCCCCAGTCGCCGTGAATGTGCCGCTGCAGAAGCTGAAGGAGCCTTTGTTGGGAGAGCATCTCTGAGACGGCCCGTGTGACGTAGACTGTTCCGGGATGAAACCGGATGGGTTTGTACTGCATAGTGTGCAATCTCCTTTCTTCACGTTAGTGCCTTGAAGCCATTCGGCGTCAGGACATTGAATATCATTTTATTCGAGATGGTCTCCTTGATCTCGCTGCCCATGTGGTCGCCGCGATAGTTGAATTTCTCTTCGCTCTCCGTGCGCACGACCTTGATGATGCGGCCCTTGATGATGTGCGGGGTGTCGCATTCGATCAGGCCGTTGATCATGCCGGAGCCGCCGATCAGTCCGATTTGACTGATGGACAGCGGGAGCAGCGGGCGCTTGACGCCGCTATCCAATTCGCTGCGTGCCATCATCTGGGCGAAGCTGTCAGATCTTCTAAGCTGCTGCTCCAATTCCTTTTGATTGAACCGTTCCCCCTTGAAGGTACTGACCTCCAAGGGCTGCGCGGGGAGCGCATAGCGGCTCTCCGGAAGCTGTGATAGGAGCGGTATCGAGGCGGGGGCGTAAGCATACTGCTCCAGCCATAGCGTATCCCGCAATTCCGTGCCTCGCTTTTTCCGAATCCCCAGTACCGCCACCTGCTTAAATTTCTTAAACTCAGCGTCGGCAAAGCGCCAGACGGAGAGCTTGTCAAAATTGTCCACGAGAATGCGGCAGATGTCCGAGGTCAGCCGGTAGTAGGGGATAACATAGACCAGCAGCCCGCCGTACATCAGCGTGGGGATGCTTTCGATCAGAAACCTTTTCTCATGCCGGGAACGTCCACCGCTTTCGTTGATGACCGACAGATACGGCGGGTTCAAAAAAAGCAGGTGAAACGCCTCGTGACTGATGCGGCTGTGAAAGAAGCTGCCGAAGCCGACTCGGTGCAGCCTTGTCTGCGCTTCCTCTGCGCGGCTCTCGTCCAGCTCCACGCCGTAGGCGTAGCAGTTATTCCCCTGCGCCAACTGACGCAGGGCCTTGCCGCAGCCGCAGCAGGGGTCGAAAAGGTTCGTGGTGACGCCCTCCGGAAATCGGATGCCGCGCAGGATCAGTGAGATGTGGTCGGGATCGGTGGGATAGTACCCGAGCTTAATATTGTTCATGAGCCGACCGATGATCGCGGCGTTGGTTTTCTGCCCCGTAGGAAACGACGCGGTAAACTTGGCGAGCGCTTCATAGATCGGCTTATAGCCCATGCTCATTAGGTTAAAGCCCGCAAGCCCGTGCCGAAGCTGATCGGCTGCCGATGCGAGAGGATACTCCTCCATCTCCAGCAGGAACAGCTCAGACTTGGAGAGCTGCTCGATCAAACGCCCGCGGGCGCGGTCAAGCTCCGTGTAGGTGTCCCGCGCCGCTTCTATATTGCTACGGCGCTGCTTTTCGATCCTTGCCCGCAGCACGACCATGCCCTGTATCGTCTGCATGATCTGCGACTGAAGCATGGTGAGCTGATCGAGGGCGTAGGGCCTTTGCGCCTGCAATTCAAGCGGCTCGCTCATTATCCACCCGATCCTTTCTCAGCCTGCTCAGAGTCTCCAGCAAATGCGCATAGGAGCCTCCTTCAAGGTCTCTGCGGGAGAGGAAGCGGTTATAGCCGCCCTTATAGTCCCGACAGTGGCGGACGGTGCGGTAGAGAAGCACATCATTGCCGCCACCGGCGCGCTGGTAAAGGCAGACATAAATGCCGCCTGGCTCCCACATCCCGATCAGGGTACACTCTCCCGATACGGCGATGCCGCCGCTATTCGCGCTGACGGTCACATCATGAAGCCCAAGATCCCTTGCGAGGGCTCGCAGAAAAGCCTTCCCTGTATTGAGAAAAGCCTTCTTGCTGCCGTTGGGACCGCATTCCCTTTCGCCGCCGATGAAGCTGAGGTCATGACTGAGCAGCATGGACAAGCGCCGCATATTGCTCTCCTGCGATTTCACTGACATAATGGTTCCTCCATTCTTAAAGATAGAAGAAGGGCAAGGAACGCTTTGCTCCTTGCCTTCTGCTCGCGCGGCTCATGCCGCGCCCTTCCAATTTCTTGCGGTCTGCGCAGATGCTTTGGCTTCGGTTACCGTGCCAAGTGGGATACGCTTGGCGCAGTATGCCTTCAGCCGGACGCTGCCGTTCTCGGTCAGAACGCCGCGATAGCGCTTTTCATAGAGAATGACATTGCCGTTTTCGCTGATCTGCGTTCGGCTTTCCATTCTGATCTCCCGCATAGGTTCTTACGCGGCGGGACGGAGGATGCGCTCGTTTTCAAAGTCGAACGCGGGCGCGTTCTCCTCCGGTGTGCCGGGAATGAGCTTGAGGGTGTAGCCCTGCTCGCGCGCCAGCTTGAAGATGCCGACGATGCGGTTAAGCTCTTCATCCACGGCTTCCGGCTCGACGGCGTTCTCTTCCTCACACGGCGCGGCCTGTTCCGCCTCGGGCTCCTGTGTTGCCTCCTGCGTCGATTCGGTAACACCCTCCGGCATCGCTTCGCAGGCGTCGGTCATGACCGTCGGCTCCTTTTGACCGTGGACGGTCAAGGCTGTCCAAAACGAGCGGAGCAGGGAAGCGAGGAGCGTACCGAAAAGCGTACGCTTTTTCGGCGTCAGGTTGACGACCTCCTCGGCCTTCACCTCGTCGATCTCGCTGAGTGTCACTGTCAGCCTTCCGGTCTCCACATAAGCTGCGGAGAGGAAGCAGGACACGGTGGCGCTCTCTGAGGCGAAAACCTCCGGGGACTGCACGCGCTTGGCGAGCAGGCGCTTGCAGACGATGCTGCCGGCTTCCACATCATCGACGCGGATCACATCCGCGTCGATGGTTCCGGCGCTGATCGTCCCCTGGCCCGTGATCGTTCTGGCTTTGATGCCGTTGGACACCTGAAGGCAGCCGTGAACGACCAGATGCTCCGTCATGAGCGACTCATAGCGGACGATTTCTCCCTTGGGAATGTAGACGGTTTTCATATTGCATTTCTCCTTTTCCTTATATGGGCAGCGTGTGCCTCCCATTTTTCTTTTGGTACTCAGGCGGCCCTCTCCTCACGCAGACGGACGGGCAGTACCAGCGCAAAATCGCTGCGTTCCTCCGCCTCGATCACGATGGGGGTGTAGATGCCGCTGAGCTTGAGGCGCACCTCCGGTTCCTTCCGAAATTGTTTTAGCGCCTCGAGCATATAGCGAAGATCAAAGCCTACGACCATATCGCCCCGTCCGGACATGGAGACATGGGTCGCCAAATGGCCGGAGGACGCGTCCATGGAAAGCTCTTCCCCCGCAAAGCGTACATACGGATATGCACAGACACCGGCGCACTCTTTGAGATAGGTAAGCTCACGAATCAGCTCATCCGTTCGCACCGTGATCACTTCCTGATACTTTTTGGGGATCGCGGTATCGGGATCATAGGTGTCCGCGCCATACCTGCGGGCATACAATTTCAGCGTGCCGCTCGAAAAGCAGACGGCATGTTCATCGACCTGCATCGTGACCTCGCTCTCCCCAAATGCCTTCAGGTGTACAAGCGCATCGCCCGAAAGCAGACACGGAAGGGGAAAGACGGTATCCGGCTGCGAGTCACAGGCCATGCGGCGCCCATCCAGCGAGAAGATCCGGTTACCGCGAAACTGAATACAGGCGGCCTTCGGATTTGTGCTCGGATCGGCTCTCCGCACAGCATAGCGCACACGCTCGATGCTGCGGAAAAGCTCTGCGGCGTTCACACGCAGGGATGCATCATTCTCTACGATCCTGCGCTCCGGATAATCTTCATGGGAGGCAACGGTGAATGTTGCAGCCCTTTGCCAGCAGTGCAGCTCCAGTTTCCAATTCTTTTTGTCCTCCGTATCAAGGGTAAGTGCCAATTCCCCTTCAAAATGGGCGCAGGCTTTCATTACATCCTTTGTCCTCTGAAAAACGAAAGACATATCATCGCCTTGAGCCGGAAGCTCCGCTACGAGCCATGTTTCAAGATCCGTGGCTGTCAGTGCGCAGCGATCGTCTTTGATGCTGACCGCGACCTCCTCCAAAATAGGGATCGCACTCTTTTTCAGCACCCTGCTGACCTTGTTCATGGCGTCCGCGAATGCGCGGGCGTCTACGGTTACCTTCTTCACGCGGCGTTCCTCCTCGACTGCTTTTCCAATACCGTCTGCATCCGGATCGTCCTTGTCGAAAAGTCCGTCTGAAGCGCGATGTTCTCTCCGTGTGTCAGAATGTTGTAGACCATCGTCAGGACAGCGGTGGCCGCCGTGACGTTGGCGACGATGCTCTGCGGGTCCGCCTGCGCCGCTTCGGCGCAGCTTAGCTCCGACGGAAACTTATCCGTGATCCTCAGCATTTCCGGATGGATGCTGCCGATGGGCTTTCGCATGGTATGGCCGTTCCGCCGCACGCCGCAGACCACTTGACCGGTGTAGCTGCCGTTGCCGCTGTCGATGTAGACGAGATCCTCGCTTTGGCGGAACGCCTCATGGCAGAGCTGGCGCGTCCGATTGTTGTCCACGCAGCCGAGCAGGATCACCATTTCCGCAGCATACCGATTCAGAAATCCGCCGGTCTCCCACAAGTTCGGCGCAATCAGCGCCATCAGCTCCGGGAGCGTCTCGATGAAATTGGGGACGTATTCTGTTTCCATGCCAAGGACTGTGGAATAGCGTTCTGCCAGAATACGGGCTTTGTTTTCTCCAAGATCCGCCGGGACAAAATTTTGCCGGTCAAGGTTCTTCAGCTCTACAATGTCCCCATCGCAGATGACGAAGCGTGCCGGCCTATCAAGCATGTGCAGCAGGCGAAAGAGGTAGGGCGCGACATAGCCGCCGGTTCCTCCCGCGCCAAGCATCACGATCTTGACCGGGCGATCCATCGGGAATTTCACCACTTCACCTCCGCGAGACGGTCCATGAAGCTGCGCTTCTTTTCCACTCTTATACTCTCTTTTCTGCGGATGCTGACCTGCTCCAGCCACTCCCTCGGAAACTGGCGCTCCAACCCTTCGACGACCGTATCGGGGTCAATGGGAACGAAGCTGTCGCCGCAGAAGATGCGGGCCTTGATCTCCGGGTAGAAATGATCGAGCCTTCCGAGGACAAGGTAGAGCCCCGTGGAGCACTCGTCCCTATCATCCTTTCCGGAGAAAAAGGCGTCCATGCTGTTATGGGAGTGAATATCGGCATAGCAGATATATCGCTCCTCATCATCGTACGGGCAGTCGTGAAGATTGGCCTCCACCTCTTCTTTACATACGCTCTGCTTGGGAACATAGGCAAAAAAACGTTTTTCTGCCTTATCCCAATAGATCTGCGCCATCGCTTCATTTTCCTCGCTCTCCGTCATAAAGGAGCGGAAAAACGCAATGATCTCGCCCATGAGCTGCGCGGGGATCTTCGGCAGAGCTGGGATAAACCCAGCCCTGATCTCCGAAAAATCCACTACATTGTTTTTGGGGGCGATGAACTCGCCCTGCTCCATTTTGCGAAGCTCGTAGATCCTGCCGTCGCGGGAGGGGATCAGGCAGATGACCTTATCCGATTCCCGCGCCTCCTCCAAGGTGCCGAATCTGCCCTTGTAGGCAGCCTTGCCCTTGGTCTTCATCTCCACCTTGGGCTTTACATAGCAACGGGGATCTTTTTCTTTCGATTTTTTGAGGGCTTCCAGAAATTCGCGGGAGCGCTCGATGGTTTCCTTCATGGAAATGATCGTGGTTCCCTTGGGGTCCTTGACCTCTTTGCGGATGCCGCAGTATTCCACGCTCCAGGAGACGCGCTTGCCCTCCTCCAGATCGGTGAAGTCCTCGGACTTTAGGATACGGAGATCCTCAAAGGTTATGGCGGCGTCCTCAATGTCCTCCTTCACGCCCTTGTGATAAAAGATCGGAGGCTTTTCCAAGAGACCCTTCTTGGTGTTCTCTGCCGTTTTCTGCTCGAAGGCTGCGGCGATGGGATTTTCCGCTGCCGCCGTTTCTTCCGGCTGTGCGGGAGCGGGAGCTTCCTTCGGCGGGGCAACAGCTGGCATCGGTGCGGCTGCTTCCACAGCGGGCGCCGCCGGCATTTCCTGCGTCGCAGGTGCCGGTGCGGGTGCTGCGGCAGTCGCCTGTACCTCAAAGGGGTTGCCCTGATTGGCTGTATCCGTGCTGTCTCCGAAAATCGCGTTAATGTCCAGTCCTTCCTCGGCAGGGATCTCGGTGAAGGGCCATGCGTTGGTACTGTTGAGTTCGCTCATAAAATGCTTGCTCCTTTCGATTTTGAGACAAAAAAAGACCGCAATCGCCCCTATGAGCAATTACGGTTTCATTCTTGTCCTTTATTGAGTTCCAGTTCGTTTGAGTCTGACGGAGGGCGCAATAACCCCCTTTCTGTCGCCGTTCCTCCCTAACTTACTCCGCCCTAACTTACTTCGCCCTGAAATACAACCTCATTCTACCATTCTGCATGATATCTGTATAGTTGGAGATTTTCCATATCGGAAGATGAGCGTTTCTTCGTGCGTTTATCGCTTGGACGAGACAATCAATCAGCGAATATCGACTATCAGCAAAATAGGCAAAGGGACTGTCTTAAAATAGAGTTTTCTAAGAATTAGTCAGACGCAAAGCCGTGGAAATCCGATAAAGACTGGATTTTCACGGCTTTATCTAACTTCCGGCGGGGCTATTTCCTACAATTCTCATTTTGAGACAACCCTGCTTTTCCATATTGAGAGATTATGTGCATGTAGTTAGACGATCTGCACAAACGGGTGAAGGAGAGAAATATAGGAAAAACGCTATATGGTTGCAAAGTATGTTATGATATAATAAAGAAGCGGTACAACAGAGGGGGGGGAAAGTGCCGATGGCAGCATTATTGGTGAGCATATTCTTTCTTTACCTTTTATATTTGCTGTGGGAAGCGCATACCGCGCGTGTCGCGCGAAAGAAGCTTGCGCACGTGGTCCACGTAAACGGCACGCGCGGCAAATCAACAGTCAGCCGCCTGATCGAGGCGGGGCTCCGTGCGGGGGGACTTCGCGTCTTCTGCAAGACGACAGGAACAGACCCCATGACCATCGATGTCAATGGCCGTGAGGAACCGATCCTCCGCCGAGGAAAAGCCAATATCATAGAACAGCTTGCAATCCTGCGCCGCGCGGCGGCGCAAAACGCGCAGGTACTGGTGGTGGAATGCATGGCCATTACACCGGAATTCCAGCAGGCGTCGCAGCGTGATATTCTGCGCGCGGATATCGGCGTCATCACGAATGTCCGTCGCGATCATACGGATGTGATGGGCGATACGCTGCCGCAGATCGCGGAGGCGCTGTGCCATACCGTGCCGCAGGGCGGCGTTCTGCTCACTGCCGAGACCATTATGACGGAGCGGCTGAAAACTGCCGCAGAGAAAAACGGCAGCAGCTTTGTCTGCGCCGAAGTCCGGGGCGACGAGGGGACGCTCGACTTTCCAGAGAACGTCGCCCTTGCGCTTGCTGTTTGTGAGGAACTCGGTGTGCCGCGCGAGACAGCGTTTGCCGGGATGCAGCGCTTTTCGCGCGACCCCTACGCGCTTTCGCTGTACCGACTGGGAAAGGCCGCATTCATTGGCGGGCTTTCTATCAACGATATCCAGTCGATCTGCATGGTGTGGGAGAAGCTGTGCGTGGAGCATGGATGGCAGGAAAAACGACTGACGCTGCTTATCAACAACCGCGGCGACCGTGCCAGCCGCACGGAGGATATGCTGCGCGTCTGCACAGCGCTCCATCCGGCGGAGGTTTGGCTGATGGGTGCGTCACGCGGGTACATGAAGCGGGGATTGCGGAGAAAGCTGCCGGATGCCGCCGTGCGGGAGCTTTCGGGCGGAACAGACATTGCAGTTGACAGCCTGACGGAAGATCAGGTGATCTTCGCCATCGGCAATATCGCCGGCGGCGGACGCGAGCTGATGGAGTATGTGAGAAGGGAGGGGCGCGCTTGTATGATCAGATCATTTTGCTGGGCGTGCTGGTGAGCCTTGCCTTTACCGAACTGACAGGCCTGAGCGCGGGCTTGATCGTTCCGGGCTACCTTGTGCTGTGCCTTGAGTCGCCGCAGCGCATCGCGTATACACTTGCGCTCTCTTTGTGTGCGGTGGGACTCTGCCGCCTGCTTGCGCGCGTGGTCATCCTGTATGGCAGAAGGCGCTTTGCCGTGCTGCTGGTGCTGACGTATTTTCTGGATCTTGCGCTGCGGACGATCGGACTGATCCCCGGCGGGCTCAGCATGATCGGCGTGCTCATCCCTGGAATACTGGCCCGTGAGTTTGACCGTCAGGGCATTGCGGACACGCTGCTTGCCGTGACGGCGACGACGGCACTGCTGATCGCGCTTACTTTTGCCGTGCGCGCGTTGGCGGGAGGGCTGTGAGATGCGGAAGGTGACAAGGCTCTCGCTCCTGCTTGCGTCGCTCGTGCTGGTGCTTGCGTGCGCACTGACCGTGAAGAGTGCTCGCCGCGTTCCGGCAGAGGACTACGCCGTCCGCGTGGACGCGGCGGAGCAGCTGGAAGCCTGCATGGAGCGGGTCAAGGCATATAAGGCAGAGCTCGGTATCCCGCTTTCTGACGAGGACCGGCACGAGACGGGAATGCTCGGCGAGGATTACACGCCCATCACCACGACCATCGGCGCGCCGGATGCCAAGCGCACCACGGCGAACCCCGATATGGCGGCGCTGTGCGTGCAACTTTTGGAAGAAGCGGGCGTCAAGGCGGGTGATACGGTGGGAGCGGGCTTTTCCGGTTCGTTTCCCGCGATGGACCTTGCGGTGCTGTGCGCCTGCGCGGCGATGGATGTCAAGGTCATCTACATTGCCTCGGCAGGCGCCTCGACCTATGGGGCCAATCAGATCGATTTGACGCTTCCTGATATGGTGCTGCGCCTTGCGGAGGAGGGATATCTTCCGCAGGCGCCCGCGGCGTTCAGCCTTGGCGGTGATTTTGACTGCGGAGAGGAGATGTTCCCCGAGGAGCGTGAGATCGTCCGCACCCGGCTGGAGGAGAGCGGAATTCCCTTCCTGCATGAGCGGGATTATCAGAAAAATCTTGCCCTGCGTGAGGAAATCTACCGGGAGCAGGGCCCCATCGTCTGCTTTGTCGGCGTGGGCGGGAATATTACGACGACGGGACTTGACAGCGACCGCATGAGCTGGGGCGTGACCGCACCGGGGCGCGTCAAGGCGCTCAGCGAAAAGAGCGGTCTTCTCGAGCGCTACAACGAGGACGGCCTGCCGGTCATTTACCTCTTGAACATCAAGCGGCTCGTTGCGGCGTATGGAATGCCCTACGACCCACAGGAACTTTCGCCCATCGGTGAGAGCGCGGTGTATTATGAGACGGTCTATCGCTGGCCGCTCACGCTCGTCGGTGCGGCCGCTGCGGTCGGCCTCCTGCTTTGGGGACGGTATTGCCGCCGCCGGGAGGAGGAAACGTGAAGCGAACGACCATCATATTGCTGACGCTGTGCGCGCTGCTGTGCGGCTGCACAAAGGAACAGAACGAAGCGCCGCCGGTGACGGGGGAGTCTGATGCGCACACCTTCGCACCGGAGCTGCTGCCTGAGACGGAGGATGCGGATGGATGGACGCTCGCGGACTTTCCCGGCTGCTTTGACGGCGAGTGGGAGACCGCACGCGAGGAGATCACGCTGGGCGAGGACCTGTCTGTCACTGTGCTGTGCGGCGAAGCGGACGGCCCTGCGGTCTACGTGGTCGCGGGCGTGCACGGCGATGAGACCGCGGGCTGGCGTGCGGGGAACTTGCTCAAAAATGCCTGCCTGCGGGCGGGAACGCTGTATATCATCAGTCCCGCCAATGTCTACGGCGCGGCGAACGACCAGCGAAAAACGGCGGAGGAGCGGGATCTGAACCGCAATTTTCCGGGCGATGCGGACGGCTGTGACGCTGCGCGGATCGCGGCGGCGATCTTTTCTGACATCGCACAGCGGCAGCCTGCGCTGCTGCTCGATTTGCACGAGGCACACGAAGCATCGGAAAATGGCGCGGATGCACTCGGTAATTCGCTTATCTGTGATGCGTCTGGCGAGACGGGAGAGCTCATCTGGGAGATGCTGCTCGCATCCGAGAATGGGACGCTGTGCGCGTCTCCGCTGACGCTGTACGGCTCGCCGCCGCGTGGCAGCATTAACCGGACGGTGACAGAGCAACTGGAAATCCCGGCTATCACGGTGGAAACGCTGCGTACGGAGCCACTTGCACAGCGTGTGCGCAACCAGCTGGAGATCGTGCAGTACGTTTTACAGGCTAAAAATATGCTGTGAAGGGAGGAAGGGGCGTGAAGGAAACGCTCAAAAAGATACCGCTGCGTGTGGAAAAGGTGGATACACTGGAATTTTCCGTTGGCGTCGTGCTCGTGCTCGTGAGCCTTTTGATGCCGCTCGCGTTCAACATGCACAACTTCCCGGTCAGACGCTATCTCTTCGAGGCGCTGCGCTGGTCGGAGAAGACCTTTTTGATGACGGCTGCGCTGCTGCTCGTGGCGCTCAATGCCCTGCGCGGCATCCCGCACTATGTCGGTGCGTTTTTCATCGGCGAGTCGATCGGTTTTACTTGGCGGGGCAAGAAAACGGAGGTTCTCAACGCTGCGCTGACGATCGCACTGCTGCGCGTGGTCTACCACGTGATCTATCTTATCTACGATGTGCGCTACGATTTCGGTCTGCCGGCCATGCTGACGGCATGCTCCGGCATCCTGTTCCAGATGCTCAATTACAAATACATTTCCCGCACGAAGAAAGCGCTGCTGGTGGGAGCGTTCCTAACGGCGTTCCAGTTTCTTGATGTGATGCCGCTCATGGATTCACTGCCCGTGGGACGCGGTGAAACCTCGCAGGATATTAAGATCGCGACGGCGGTTCTCGACGGAGAGGGACTCATCAACACGGTCGGCATGGTGGGTATTCTGCTTTTCCTTCTCTTTGGCGTGCTCATCTTTCTTCAACTGCGTGTAGAAAACAATCTGCGTGAGTTGAGCGTGCTGCGCGAACAGAACGAGGAGATCCGCACGCGCGCACAGATCAACGAGATGAAAAACAGAACCTATCAGGAGATGCAGTACCTCGTCCATGACCTCAAATCGCCGCTGACGGCGCTGCAGACGCTCGTGGGCGTGCTGAAAATGGAATGCGAGGCTGAGGGACGCTCGCAGGATGTCGAATACCTCACGCGCGTGGAGGACAATGTGGAGCAGATGAGCCGCATGATCTCGGAGATACTCTACGAGGACCAGCGTTCTCCCATCACGACCGAGGAACTCGTGCGTATCGTGCTGGCGCAGGTATCGACGTCGGATTACGCTTCATATATCCGTGTGCAGAACGATGTCCCGCAGACACTCGTAAGCGTCAACCACGTACTGTTCCCGCGTGCGCTCGTCAACCTGCTGCAAAATTCGGCGCGCGCTGTACGCACCCGCACGGAGCGCCGCATCCTGCTGCGCGTGGAGGCGGAGGACGGTGCAGTGCGCTTTACCGTGGCCGACAACGGCGTCGGCATCAGCCCGGAACGGCAGAAAAGCGTCTGGGGACGCAGAACCTCCGGCGAGGGTTCCAGCGGGCTTGGCCTTGCCTTCGTGCGAAGTATCGTCGACCGGCTGGGCGGTAAGGTCACGCTGTGCAGCAAGGTGAATGAAGGAACACACATCACGATCACAATAGAGGAGGCTGCTGAATGAAAGAGAATGTTACCATCCTGTCCATCGACGACGACCCGCAGATCTGCTTTGCTCTGGGTGAGCTGTTCAAATTTCAGGGATGGCGCGCCGTCAGCGCGAGCGATGTGGCAAGCGGGCTGGAAGCATTTCGCCGCTATTCGCCCGATATCGTGCTGATCGACTACCATATGCCCGGTGTGAGCGGCATTGAAGGGGTGAAGCTGCTGCGCAAGCAGTCGGCCAGCGTGCCGATCATCGTCTTTACCATCGACGAGAGCCAGACCGTGGCGGACACCTTTCTCGCTGCGGGCGCGAGCGATTTTGCGCTCAAGCCTATCAAGGCGCCCGATATCGTCAGCCGCATCAGGCTGCACCTGCGCCTTGCGGGACAGAACCAACCGGAGCCGGCGGCCTCCAAGGGCATCAGCGGTGGCACGCTGGGCATCATCATGAGTTTTCTCTCGGGGCAGAGCGATTATGTGACCGCCAACGAGATCGCCGAAGGGACGGGCCTCGCGTATCAGACGGTCTATCGCTATTTGCAGCATCTGGTGCAGGATAAGAAGGTGGAGCGCTTGGACGTGTATGGCAAGGTGGGACGACCGAAGCAGGTCTTCCGCAGGCTGTGAGCAGAAAAAGCGGGGCTCAGTATTTGGATGATTTTTCCAAATTCTGCGTCCCGCTTTTTACATTTCATACAAATAGTTCGACGTAATGTGAGAAATAAGAGAATAAATAGACATAAAATGTAAAGAAACCGTATAATTATTATACTTAGTTGCAAACACAAGGAGAAGTTGCAGCGATGTGCAAAAAGATTTAGGAGGAAAAGAACAATGAAAAAGCTGCTTTCACTTTTTCTCGCGACGGTAATGATGCTCTCGCTCGTTGCCTGCGGGAAAAACAATGACCCGCCTCCCAGCGATGATCAGCAGGACCAGCCCACGCTGACGCCTGCCTACTCGGTGGAAGGCTTTGAGACCGTCGATGCTGACGGCAACCGCATCACCACCGGCCGCGACGCGACCGGCACGAAGGCAATGGCTACGGCTTCCAAGTATGAAGTCTCTCAGGTCGGTGCCGAGATCATGAGCAAGGGCGGCAACGCCGTTGACGCGGCCGTCGCCATGGGCTTTGCCCTCGGCGTCTGCGAGCCCTTTACCTCTGGACTTGGCGGCGGCGGTCTTGCGACCATCCACACCGCCGACGGACAGGATTTCTTCATTGACTTCCGTGAGATCGCGCCCGCCGCAGCGACGCTCGACCTCTATGTCGATGAGGCTGGCGAGGACAACGGCAACACCCGCTCCGGCGGTCTTGCCTCTGGTATTCCCGGCGAAGTGGCTGGTCTGCTCTATCTGCTGGAGCACTACGGCACAATGAGCCGTCAGGAAGTCATGGAGCCCGCGATCCGAATTGCGACCGAAGGCTTTACGGTTTCGCAGTACTGCGCAAACGCTATTTCCGACGCCTACGAAAAGGCCACTGAATTCCCCGAGATGCAGAAGGTCTACTGGACCGAGGACGGCCTGCCCTACGAGGTCGGCGACGTTATCACCAACCCTGATCTTGCAAAGGCGCTACAGAAGATCTCCGATGAGGGCAGAGATGGCTTCTACAAGGGCGAGATTGCTCAGGCTCTCGTTGATACGCTGGCCAAGTACGGCGGTGTGATGACTCTTGACGACCTCGCCGGTTACGAGGTGCAGGTGCACGAGCCCGTTACCAGCACTTATCGCGGCTACAAGATCATCTCATCTCCCCCTCCGTCCTCCGGTGGTACGCATCTGATCGAGATCCTCAACATTCTTGAAAATTATGATGTCGGTGCGCTTGAGATCAACTCTCCCGAGTATATTCATCTCTTCGCCGAGACATTCAAGCTCTCCTACTCCGACCGCGCTCAGTACATGGCGGACACTAACTTTGCTCCCGATGTGCCTCTCAAGGGTCTGACCAGCAAAGACTACGCCGCTGAGCGAGCCGCGCTCATCGACCCCGACAAGGCGCAGGAGTTCTTCTATGGCGATCCCACGCTCTTTGAGCACACCGATACCACGCACTACTCCGTCGCGGATGTTGAGGGCAACTGCGTCGCCATCACAAAGACCATCAACTACTACTTCGGCAGCGGTGTAATGGTCGACGGCTACGGCTTCATGATGAACAACGAGATGGACGACTTCTCCACCAATCCGGAGTCTGTCAACAAGATCGAGCCGGGTAAGAAGCCTCTAAGCTCCATGTCTCCCACTGTTGTTCTGCATGAAGATGGTACTCCCTTTATGGTACTTGGTACTCCCGGCGGTGCCCGTATTTTTGCCTCCGTCGCGCAGGTTATCAGCCGCGTAATCGATCACAAGATGTCCCTGCATGACGCCATCTGCGTTCCCAAGATCTGGAACAACGGCGGCGCGAACAACCTCCAGTATGAGAACCCACTCAAGGGCTATGAGCAGTATGCTGTAACGCAGGAGACGCTCGATAAGCTCGTTGAAATGGATCACGGTGAGATCAAGACCGCTGCCTCCGGCGCCGTTCAGGCAATTGAGTTCCTGCAGGATGGTACGCTGTACGGTACTGCGGATCCGCGTCAGGACGGCAAGGCTGTCGGCGTGAACTAAAAGAAGCAAGGCAACAAACAAGGTGCGGTGGGCGGCGTGAGCTGCCCACCGCATGGAACCCGAAAGGAGAAAACTACCATGACTAAGAAAATTCTCGCGCTGCTGCTTGCAGCCATGCTGGTGCTCAGCCTCGCTGCCTGCGGCGACAAACCCGACGACAGCTCCAACAACGGCGATAACAGCAATAACAGCTCCGCTAACACCGAAGTCAGCGGCCTGACTGAGGCCATCGCCGAGTATCCCGCGCTCGTCACCTCCGGTGGTCAGAGCGCTGACTACCAGATGATCGCGACCGTTATGGAGAAGCAGGGCATGGAGTTCACCACCAACAACCTTGCCACCTCTGCTGACCTCGGCGATGCCAAGACGCTGATCGTGGTCGTGGGCGGTTCCTCCAAGGGTCTGGGTGCTGCTGGTATCGACGCTGACGGCGAGCTTGAGCGCCTTGATGAGCTGATGACCGCTGCCAAGGATGCAGGGCTGTCCATCATTGCCATGCACACCGGCGGCGAGGCCCGCCGCGGCGACTTGTCGGATAAGTTCATTACGCCGGTGTTCAACATGGCGGATTATGCCATCGTTGTTTCCTCCGGCGACTCTGATGGTATGATGAACGACCTGTGCGCAGGAAACGGTATCCCTATGGACAAAATTGATAGCATCAGCGATGTGGTGACCGTTCTGCCTGCTGCGTTCAAGTAAGTACGGAGGGTTTATGACTACAGAATTGATCGCCTTCCTTGTGATGGTCGGCGTATTCCTGCTCGGCTGCTTCCTCTGCAAGCTGCCGGTCAGCCTGTCGATGGTGCTGGCGTCCGTCGCCGGTGCGATCGCCGGCGGGCAGGGCTTGGCGCTTCGCCATCTGGTCGAGGGTATGTTTGCCTATGTTGACACGATCATGGTCATTGCCACGGCAATGATATTCATGAAGGTCATTCAGGAGTCCGGTGCGTTGGACGCCATTGCCTCGCTTATCATCCAGCGCTTCCATAAAGTCCCCGCGCTGATGCTGATCTTTATCATGATCATCATCATGTTCCCCGGCATGATCACCGGTTCCTCCACCGCTTCCGTGCTGTCCGCCGGGTCCATCATGGCGCCGGTCCTGATGCTCATGGGTGTGCCCGTACTTGAGACTGCCTGCATTCTGGCGCTCGGCGGCGTGCTGGGCATGATTGCCCCGCCGACCAACATCCCCGCGATGATCATCGGTGCCGGTATCGACATCCCCTACAGCGGCTTCGGCCTGCCTCTGACCATGCTGACCTTCCCCCTTGCATTCCTGTTCGTGCTGATGTTCGGTTACAAGTACGTCAAAAACATGAACTACGTTGAGGTCGAGGCTAAGCTCAACACCGATTCCCGTGAGCGTTTTGGCTTTAAGGTCTACATCCCCCTGCTGCTCGCCATCGTCTTGATGGTGCTGAATAAGGCGGTCCCCGCCATCCCCGACATCGGTATGCCGCTGGTGTTCCTCATCAGCGCGGTCGTGGGCTGCTTCACGGGCTATAAGTTCAACTTCTTCAAGGCAGCTAAGGAATCTGTCCACTCCGCGCTGCCTGTTATGGGCATCCTGATGGGCGTCGGTATGTTCATCCAGGTCATGACGCTCACCGGCGTGCGCGGCCTGATCGTGACGAGCTGCCTGAGCCTGCCGAGTTTTGCCCGTTACTTGGCGCTGGCTATCTCCATGCCCGCTTTCGGCGCGATTTCCTCGTTCGGCTCGGCAAGCGTGCTGGGCGTCCCATTCCTGCTGTCCTTCCTTGCGAAAGATCAGATCATCGTTGCCGCAGCGCTGTCTCTGGTCGCTTCCCTGGGCGATATGGTCCCCCCCACGGCTCTTGCGGGCATTTTTGCGGCAAAGGTCGTCGGCATGGAGAATTATACGCCGATTCTGAAGAAGTGCCTGATCCCCTGCCTCATCGTGGTGATTTGGGCCATCCTCTTCATTGTCTTTGCCGATCAGCTCAGTTTTCTGACGCTGTCTTAAGGTGGGAAGGAGCGAATTGAATTTATGATGACTTTGATCTACCGTATCATCCTCGCCGGCATTGTTGCCTTGATCGGCTGGGATCTGTTCACTGAGAAGAAGCTTACGCTTCAGCTCAATGCCGCCATGGTGCTTATCCCGCTGGTGCTGCGTGTTTTAATGATCAAGTAAGGGGAGGGCTAAAATGAAAAAGAATACGATCACGGCCTGCCTCTGTCTGGCACTTTCTGTGGCGATCATGATTTACACAGGGCTGAATTTCCTTGCGGCGCGCGAGCTGCCGCTGCCCGAATGGGGCCCCAGCGTCACCGAGGTCAAAATGCTTTCCGATTGGTTTGATGGCCTTAATGGCACCAATGGCGACACGCCGGTCTATGTACTCGAGGGCAAAAAGCCGGGCGGCGCCATGCTGATCCTCGGCGGCACGCATGCCAACGAGGTCTCTGGCTATATGTCTGCCTTTACCTTCATCGAGAACGCCGTTGTGGAGGAGGGAACGGTCTATGTTATCCCCTATACCAACCACAGCGCCATGACACACAACGACCCCAGCGAGGGCAATCTTCAGTACTTTACGCTGACCACTGCGAGCGGCGAGCGTACCTTCCGCTACGGCTCCCGCGCAACGAACCCGGTCGACCAGTGGCCCGACCCTGATGTCTATGTCCACTATCCGTCTGGACAGCAGCTGTCTGGTTCGGAGACCCGCAACATCAACCGCGCGTATCCCGGTCGTCCGGACGGCAACCTGACCGAGAAGATGGCATATGGTGTTGCCTCGTTAATTCGAGCGGAGAATATCGACCTGACATTCGACCTGCATGAGGCGTCCCCTGAGTACCCGGTCATCAACGCGACCGTCGCCCACCAAAGGGCGATGAACATTGCGGCAGAAGGCTGCATTAACATCATGCTTGATGGCATTGAGATGTCGCTTGAGCAGTCGCCCACCAACTTCCACGGTCTGACGCACCGCGAGCTCGGCGACTACACCGACACCTATGCGCTCCTGATGGAGACCGCAAACGCCTCTCAGGGCCGTCTGCGCGGTGCCACCAGCATCGATCAGGTGCTCGGCGGCGAGGATGTCTGCTACGAAATTAGCCAGCGCCTCGGTATGCTCTATGTTCCTTGGACCGAGGGAAAGGCGCACCCCATCGAAGAACGCTGCGGTCGCCATTTACAGGGCATCTATGAGTATTCTCAGGCCTATAACGAAGAAAACCAAAACCGACCCGTTATTTATAGTGGCGTTCCGAGTTATGACGATCTCTATACTAACGCTGCTTACGAGGATCTCGGCGGTGCGCAACTTGCCAAGTTTTTGAAGTAAGAGTTGGCCTTTACATCAGGAGAAAGGGCACGTTGCAAAATAGCATGTTGAAAAAGATGAGCAGGTTTCTCCAAAGGGGGGTTACCTGCTCGCCTTTTTGCTTTTAGAATTAGTCTGTGACAAAGCGCTGCCATTTCTGGTGGCATTTTCCGTTGCGGCAATGAGAAAATTCGACGTTTTACGACATATTGACAAGGACTGGTTTACAATTATAGAAAAATCAGGTATAATTATTACAAATTAGTGCATGGTGAAAACGCGATGGAGTCTTGAACGCTGTCACAAAAAGAGCCATACATGATAAAACGGCTGTGAGAAGCGTTATTGGCATCTCACAGCCATTTTTTACTTATGTTCTCTCTTTTCTGAACTGCTGCAGAACGGCTTTAGCTGTGGCCAAAGCCAGACGCTGTTCGGACTCGCCAAACGAAGATAACTCCTGAGGAAATTTATCAGTATCCGTTGAAGGTGTCCGGTCATAGTAGAAAATATCATTAGAAGGGATATCCAACAGCCGTACTGCTGCAAAGAATCCGTCGAAGTGAGGATTGCCACGACCATTTTCCATCTCAAGAACCATACGAGTCTGTACGCCGATCTATCCCACCAGATTTTCTCATGTAATACGCTTTTTCTTACGCGCAACACGGATTGCTATGCCCAGGATCTTTTTCGCTTCCTGCATTATAACGTACCTCGATATAATCGTATAGAGCAGTATGTCCACATTAAATGTGTTATTTCGTCGCCTCGTAGTGTTTTATAAATCATAAAACAGGAGGTACATGATGAAATTCTCTTAGCGTATAGGGCGCTTTGCCGACGTCAGAACGCACATATTTGGCTTAATTGTTTTATGTGCGCGCTTGCCCTCTGGTATGAAATTTTTCAGCATATAGGCAGGAGCTTTAACACATTATCTATATGCAAACCTCCATGGGCTACGTCCAAGGAGGCTTTTATTTTTCTCATAGAAGGTGAGCGGACGCAGCCCCGCTGCCGTTCACCACCTCCTGCGTTCATGTACTCAAATTCAAAATCTGGGAATAGAAAGGAAAACGTTATGAACGCTGAAATGAAGAATTATGTGATAAAGCAGCTGGAGACCTACCATGACCGTGAGCGGAAGATCGCCGTTTTGCGCTATGATCTGGAGCATCCCTCCGAGGTTGGCGTGACGGAGCAAATCGAGGCCATGAACTATGGAAGCGGAGAAGGTGTAGGTCATTCCAAAGGACATATTTCCAACAAGACACTCTATATTGCCCTCAACTATGAGGAGCAGGCCAAGCAACTGAATGCTGAATCTGCCAAGGAGATCGCCGATGAACTCTTTATTCTCGAACGGAGGCAGAAGAAGCTCCTATACTACATCTCGCTTCTTGAAAAGCGCCAGGCAGAGGTTGTGCGCATGGTTTACATGGAAGGGGTATCTACGAAAAAAGCGGCAGAACAACACGGCCTGAATGTTCGCACCATCGAACGGATCAGAAAGGATGCTGTTGATAATCTTGCGGAAATGTACGCTTACTCGGAACGCTACAACGGGTAAGACGCTCATATTTTCAAAATGTCGCAAAAATGTCGCGGTTGATGTACTTGCGCTGTCGCATAGTCGTGTGATATGATTATACTCGTCAAAAGAGGAGATGCTCCCGTTCGCGGGAGCATCTCCTCTTGTCATCAGCTGTTTTTTCGGCGTAAGGATTTCAAAATATTTGTGTCAAAGGGCGATGAGATATATTGATTAGCTCAGGGAGTTGTCGTAAAATAGCTTTATGAGTCAGCAATGTACCTCGAAAAATGAATAGACCTTGGCACGCAACGCAGAAAGGAGCTTTTTATGTGTGAAGCAAAATACGACTTTTTGACCGTGAGGGATATTCAGCGAACTCTCAAAATTGGGACAAATGTTGCTTATAATTTAATTCACAGCAAGGCATTTCCGGTCATCAAGATTGGGAAGAATTACCGGATACCGGCAGAGGGCTTTTACGCATGGCTCGAAAGCGCCGGCGTTGCGAAACAATGAGGCAAAATCTTCAATTATCATAATGAAAGATGAGAATTGGAGGTTACCATGGCAAATAAGCGTCGTGCAAATGGCGAAGGGAGCTGGTGGCAGCTCCCCGATCGCACATGGGTACATCAAATCACGATCGGCAGGAAAGAAAACGGATCTCCGGAAAGGAAATCGTTTAAGGGGAAAACAAAGGCGATCTGCAAGCAGAGAAAGGAAGAGTGGCTTGCGGAGCGGGAACACACGAAGACTTTGGAGGGGGCTTCAAAACGAGAGGATGCCCAAAAGGAAGAAATGCAAAAACGCCTTGGGCATTCAATGGAGTCGGAAGCGCAATTCAAGGATGCTTTTGTGGACTGGCTTCGTCTTTACAAGTCCCCGCCGACCAGAAAGCCATCGACCTACGCAAGCTATTTAGACATCTACCACACGCACTTTGCTCCTGTCTTTGATGAAATGCTCCTGTATCAGATCAGTCCGGATGTGATACAGGAATATTACCAAAAGAAACAGCTCAACGGTGCGCGTATGGACGGGCGGAACGGCGGACTGTCCCCCAAAACGATTCGCAATCATCACATGATCCTCAAGGACTTTTTCACATACGCTCAAAGCAAGTACAAGCTCCCGTGCAACCCGACACTGAGCACAACAAGGCCGGAGGTCGTCGCAAAGGAGATGCGTGTTTTGAGTCCCTCTGAAATGCAGATTTTTATGGAGGAGGTCATGAAGGAAACACAGCGCATAGCGATCTTGACCGATCTGTTCGTTGGCTTCCGTGTGGGCGAGCTGCTTGCGTTGGAGATTGCGGACCTTGACTTGGAACGGCAGACACTGCGGATCAACAAAAATCTGATTCGGGTAAAAACGGAGGCACTGTCGTTGGATAATCCGAACATCAGGATTTTGAATTACGACCCGAAGAAGAAAACGCACCTGATCGTTCAAAGTACGCCCAAGACAAAGACATCGAACCGCGAGATCGCTATTTCGGACGGCTTGTGCGAGCTGTTGATCCGACATCTCTACACGCTTGCTCACTCCAGCTGGCCCAATCCGGATAACCTGCTGTTTCCGTCAAGAGCAGGGACGCACATTGACCCCAAGAGCTTTGAGATCCGACTCAACGCCATATCAAAGCGATGTGAGATCAAAAAGGTTAATCCTCATGCTCTGCGGCACACACTGGCAACGCGGCTGGTGGAGGAACGGACGCCGCTCAACATTGTTCAGGGGATCTTGGGACACTCGTCCATCGAGACAACAAGGAAGTATCTTCACAAGAGCGAGGACATCGAACGGGAGGCGATCACCTCCATGACGGACTACCTGAATGGAGAGCAGTTCAACAACGCGCCACGGCTCAACGGAGCGAAAAAAAGAGCGAAATTTGCCGGCATCCCGCTGCCGGATTTCTCGCAGCGGGAAAGAATAACAGCAAATAACGCTTGAAGGGAAATGCAATTCCCGTCGCACTGCCTACTTTACTGCAAACGCTAATAGCGGGCGGGCTGAAGAATTAAAATAGAACGACAAAGGAGATATTTTGTATGAGGGATAATATTTGATGAAAAAATGGGGCAAGGCTCTTCGGGAAAAAGAAATGCAAATTGCAATAGAGCAAAGAAAAAACCCCGAAACCGTTAGCTTAACAGTGATAAGGAAGTAATTCAACTTTTTACTGTTGGCTGACAGATTCGGGTGTGCAGAGCAACCTCAAGGTTGCAAAAGCTGTCTGTTTCCAACAGAAACGGGCAGCTTTCCTTTTATATCAACTTGTCATAATATGGAGGATTTCATCATGAGCAAACTTATTTCTTGTGAGTTTAATATCGACACGGCTTGCGTGGAGCTGCTTTTCGCTGATGGCAGCATGATCTCTATTGATTGTATTGCCGTGGAGAACGAGATTGCAGACAACCGCTTTGACCGTGCCGAGTTGGATTGGCTACTATACAACAAGCCTCTGGAATACGCCGATCTTGTCCTGAACGGCGGTATTGAGGAATACTGCAAGACTTCCCGTGAACATAGTACGATAGAAGATTGAACTTTCATACAAAGCGCCATAGCAGACGAGGCCGACTCGTTCGCTATGGCGCTTTTTGATTATAGGGAGTAGCCAGCCCTTTCGTATTTCTCACAGCGCGATGTGCCGTGTGGCGCAATCGCTCACATAGGGATCATGTGTCACAACAACAATGG
>ERZ773241.230-NODE-230-length-64769-cov-80.627252_pt1 | contig 64769 bp, 58 predicted proteins | sample MGYA00580989_ERZ773241 | MGnify/ENA primary metagenome ERZ773241 (study PRJEB29015, sample SAMEA2737804) | human gut metagenome | biome: human gut; feature: human-associated habitat; material: faeces | place: China | collected 2012 ... | reverse complement strand
GCGCTGCCCAAACCCGCAATTTTTGAAAAAATTGAGTAAACTTTTTTGTTTTTGGACGGATAATTTAGCGTTAGCTAAATTTCAATCCCCGAGCGACACTCCGCTAAACCATAATCTAATAAAATTATCCGATTACTTATTTGTAAGTATCATCTGCAAAGCTGTAACATCTCTTGAATCAATTGTGCCTTCATCTGTTATATCCGCATAGCCAAGGTCGCTGTCAGGAATAATCGGTGCACCGCTCTCATCGGTAAAGCCTGCAATATATCTCTGCAAATGAGTTACATCGTTTACATCTACTTTGCCGTCATTGTTGATGTCGCCGAATTCTCTCTCATCAAAAATCAGCGAATAATTAATACCGTTTGTTTTTGCGTATTCGTGAGCATATGAATTTTCGTAACATTTGATTGTTACATTATCGCAAAATTCAAACACATCATTGCCGATTGATTCAACGCTTTTCGGAATGTTAATTGATTTAAGATTTTCGCAGTTCATAAATACTGCAGAACCAATCTGTTGAATATTTCCGTTAACGGTTACTTTCTGAAGTAAAGTGCAGTTTAAAAATGCACTGTCGTCAATACCGAATTCCACGCTTTCCGGAATAACGATATTCTTAAGGCTTATACAATGTGCAAAAGCCGACTCACCGATATTTACAACATCGGGTAAAGTGATACTTTCAAGACTTTCGCAGCCGTAAAATGTTTCTTCACAAATTGTATATAAACTCTTCGGCAGTTTTACCTCTCTAAGATTTATACATTCCTCAAAAGCCATACTGCCTATATACTCTACACTGTCGGCTATATCAATGCTTGTCAGTTCCTCGTCACCGTAGAAAAGACCGTCAGCCACAACAACCGTACCGTCTTTTATAGTTTCGTTTGCCTTAAAGTCGCCCTTATATGCACAAGCTGATTTGCCGTGATATACAATACCGTCGGGCTGGCTGTTGTACCAAGCTGTTTCTACAAATGCAGACGGCGCTGTCCATACCGCAGTTTCATTATAATTTATGTCTGTAAGACTTGAACAACCGTAAAATGCCATTGCCTGCACTCCGCAGGAATCCGGGATTGTTACTGTTTTAAGTGCGGAACACCCCTCAAAAGCGGATACACCGATACTTGTAAGGCTGTCGGGCAAATTGATTTTTTTAACATATTCGTTATAAGAAAGGAAATCGTCATTAATTGCGTATGTATCATCTTTAAATGTCAATGTGCTGTCTGTAAAATCACCGATTATCTTGTATGCAAAGTCGCCTGCATAAAGCACACCGTCAGGAGCACTCTGCTCCCAAAGAGTGTATTCAAAGGCAGTTTGCGGAATTGAGTATATAGAGTCGGGAAATTTTATATTAATAAGGCTTTGACATACGAAAAACGCATTTTCGCCTATAAGCGAGCAGTTCGTAAGGTCAATATCATCGAGATTTGAACAATACACAAAGGCGCCTGCGCCAATCTGACTTACATTTTCAAGATTTATACTGTAAAGTGAGTCGCACTCATAAAAAGCACTATCGCCGATTGTTTCTGTATTTTCGGAAAGCGTTACTGAATTTAGGTTTGAACAGCCTTCAAATGCGCTTTCACCGACATAAGTAACCGACTCCGAGAGTTTTATATCTGTAAGCTGAGTACAGCCGCTGAATGTGTAATCATCAATTTCCTCTAATTTGGCAGGAATATTTACCGTTGTTAATTTTGAACAGCCGTAAAATGCAGAAGGTCCGATTTTGGTTACGCCGTCGGGCAGAGTAACCTTTTTGAGGTCAACAGAATCCTCAAAAGCACTTGAGCCGATGCTCTCGACTGACTCCGGCACAACAACACTGTTTAATTTTGCTTTTTTAGATAAAGCATAGTCGCCAATGCGTACGATTTTGCGGCCGTCTATCGTCTGCGGAATTACAAGTGCGTTTGCCGAGCCTGTGTAATCCACAATGGTAGCGACATTGTCCTCTACGGTATAAACAAAGTCACCGCTTGTTATTTTTGTGACAGTGCCAATGCTTTCTTGAGCGCCTGCTGTCAGCGATACTGCGCCGAGTGAGCCTAAGGTAAGCATTGCCGACATAAAGACGGACATTACTTTTAATGATTTTTTCATAACCTGCAACCTTTATTGATTTATATATTTCCACAGCTTGTCTGCCGAGGTTTTCTGATTGCCGATAAAGTCAAGGTCTGTACCTTGCAACTTATTCATACTGTCGCCGAATACAAGTCCCGTGCCAAAATCGCCGTTGTCGTTTCTTCCGCTGTACAGCACTATATAGTTACCGTTTGTATAAATAAAAGCCGAACGGTACAGTCCGCCGCCGTCCCAATTTGACGGTTCAGACGACGGTTTGAGCACAACCTGCGCTTCGCTCCAATCAAAGCCGTTTGACGATGTTGAGTGGTAAAGGCTCATATGCTTGCGGTCTGATTTATTTTGGGTCGAGCAAGCAAGAAGTTCGTATTTTCCGTTAATTTTTTCAACATCAATATGCCATGTATATGTCGTTGTCGGGTAAGTTAATGCAGTCACCGCACTGTCCGACCAAACACCGTCCTTATACTCCTTGTACCAAACCTTGTAGCCGTTTACATACCACAGCTTGTAAGTCCCGTTTTCGTAAACGATTGCAGGACTTACCATATCGTATTTTTTGCGGTTATCGGTTTCATACACAGGTGTACGGCCGCTCCATTTATTGCCGTCATATGAGTAACGCATATAAAGAGCCATATAGTTTTTTTCGTAATCTGTATATCGCCAAAAAAGTTCCAAACGGTTTTTGTCGGGATTATACACAAGCTCGGAGTCGGAATTAAACCTTACCCCTGCCTTGTAATCATCTCGAATACCCTCGCAAAATTTGATTTCCGAATAATTTATAAGGTCGTTTGAACCGACAATTGTCGGATTTTCGTACTTATCGTTTCCGTTCGGATACGGTGTGTATGACAGCCAATAGCGGTATCCGTTCCATTTTTTGCCCATATCCACAACCTTTGGATGGTAAGCATTGTTCGGATATTTACTGTCAGCGCCTATATACACGCTCTTTAAATTAAGTTTGCTCTTTGAATTTGACTGCAAATTAAAGTCAGGCTTTATATAAAAACTGCCGTTAATTATATTTTGGGCATAGGTAACATCGTTTATGTTTATAGAGCCCGAACCGTCAAAGTCTGCTTTGCCGTCAATATTATCGCCGTTTGCAATGGCGTTTTGCAGATAGGTGACATCTCGCACATCAAGAATTCCGTCACTGTTTAAATCGTATTTATTTATGTCATACGCAGACGCACTGATTGCAACAGACGAAACTGCAACAACCGCAAGCAATGCCGATACTGCTTTTTTTAACATCTTATTGTTCATTTGTTAAATACTCCTTTGTAAAATTTTGCATTAATATTTTCTCATATATTTACCATTATGTCAATAATAAACAAAATTGTTTGTGGGCGTTTTTATCAAATTTTGTAATTCATATTATAAAAATGTGGCTAAAAATAACCTTTTAATCTGTTTTTTCGTAAAATACTAATTTGTTTTATTTTGTTTTGTATGATACACTTTTTTTATTATCACTTTTAAAGAGCTTTTATGTTTAAAGAAACAGACTATTATGACCGGAAAATGAATATATGGGACTGCGACAAAAAGATTGACCTTGAAAAACCTGCGCCACAGAATCTCAGATACACAAACACGATTGATACCATTATCGAATTTTATAAACCCGTGCGAAGCCTATTATGAAGCCTATTATTTTTATCGGAATTTTAACATCAAACTTTTTGTCTTTATATTTTTGTCTTTATAAATTAATATTCATTTATCACCTCTTTGCAACAAACATCTTATAATTATAAAAATATTGACTTTTTTGCTGTTATTATGTAAAATAAAAGGTAACGTATATTTAAAGAATTTAAATCTGATGGCATTTTGATATAATAGATTTGTAAGCCATATAAAGAGGATTGGAGAGAGGTTAAATGCAGCTTTCAGGTGCAGAAATTATTTGTGAGTGTTTGTTAGAGCAAGGAGTTGATACCGTATTCGGTTATCCGGGCGGTGCGGCTCTTAATACATATGACGCTCTTTATAAGTACAGCGACAGAATCAACCATATTCTTACCGCTCACGAGCAGGGTGCGTCACACGCTGCCGACGGTTACGCAAGAGCTACAGGCAAAACAGGCGTTGTAATTACAACTTCAGGTCCGGGTGCCACTAATATTGTTACAGGTATTGCTACCGCAAATATCGACAGTATACCTGTTGTTGCAATCACAGGTAATGTTACTACCGACCAGCTTGGCAGGGACAGTTTTCAGGAAGTTGATATTGTAAACATTGTAAAGCCAATCACAAAAGCAAGTTTCCTTGTAGAAAAAGTCGAAGACCTTGCTCCTACTCTCCGTAAGGCTTTTGAAATTGCTCAATCAGGCAGAAAAGGTCCTGTTTTGGTTGATGTACCAAAGGATGTTACCGCAAACAAAACCGAATTTGAGGTTGTAAAGCCTAAAGAAGTTGAAAGAGTAAGCATTAAAAATCCCGAAAAAATCAAAAAAGTTCAGGATATGATAAGAAATGCCAAACAGCCTATTATATATGCAGGCGGCGGTATTATCAGCGCAAACGCAACGGAAATTTTCAAAAAATTTGCAGAGCTTACAGATATTCCCGTTTGCTGTTCGCTTATGGGACTTGGCTGTATTCCTGCCGACCACCCGCTTTGTATGGGTAATATAGGTATGCACGGAGGCTATGAAACAGGTATGGCTACCGACAAGTGCGACCTTATTATTGCGTGCGGTGCAAGATTTTCTGACCGTGTTGCTGGCGACAGAGATAAATTCGGCGCACAGGCTGAAATTGTACAGCTTGAAATTGACGAAAAAGAAATCAATAAAAATGTTAAGGTAAGCGAGTATGTGCTCGGTGACCTTGAATATATACTTGAGGCACTCTGCGACGGTATGGAACAGCAGAATCACGCAGAATGGCTTGAAACTCTCGGCGAATGGAAACATTATCTTGATAATAAAATTCCTGCCGACGACAAGTATCCGCAGCCGAAAGAAATTCTCGGCGCACTCAATGAAATAAAGAGTGACGATGACATTGTTGCTACCGATGTAGGACAGCATCAGATGTGGGTTGCGCAGTTCAATAAAGCACAGACACCACGCACACTCCTTACTTCGGGCGGACTTGGCACAATGGGCTTTGGTATGGGCGCAGCAATCGGCGCACAAACAGCTCATCCCGACAAGCGAGTTGTACTTGTTACGGGCGACGGAAGTTTTCATATGAACTTAAACGAGCTTGTTACTATGAAATCATACGACTTGCCTGTTGTAATCCTTGTTATGAACAACACAGTTCTCGGTATGGTTCGTCAGTGGCAGAAGTTGTTTTACGGCAACCGTTTCTCACAGACCGACCCGCACCGTGCAACCGACTTTGTCGCACTTGCCAATGCCTTTGGTATTGACGGTATGAGAATTAACACAAAAGAAGATATTAAGCCTGTACTTGAAAAGGCATTTGCTCTTAATAAGCCTGTACTCGTTGATTGCAGAATCAGTCCGGACCAGAATGTACTTCCTATGATTCCTCCGGGAAAAACTGTAAATGAGATAATCACAGAGATGTAATTTTTACTCCCGACTTTAACGAAAGTTACAGTCGGGAGTTGTGCTATAGGGAGTAATAATAAAAGTTTGACCAAACTTTTATTATTATCCGATAAAACACTCTGCCAAACTATAAATAAACTGACAATTTACAACGGGGTTGTATTTATGAAAACCGCTTACCACGAATTTTACAAAGATTTTAAATGTATAGCCGACAAATGTCCCGACAGCTGCTGCAAAGAATGGGATGTTGTGGTTGACGATGACAGCTATATAAAATATAAAAACGCAGACGGGACATTCGGAGAAAAGCTAAGAAGTGTAATGACAATTGACGCTGACGGCGACAGAATTTTTACTCTTAACAACAACCGTTGCCCGTTCTGGAATAAAGATATGCTCTGCGATATTTATATAAATATGGGCGAAAACGCACTTTGCGAAACCTGCAAAAGATTTCCGAGGATAACGCTCGATTATTCGCAATTTCAGGAAAAAATACTCTCGCTTGCCTGTCCCGAAGCACTAAGATTAATGCTGAAAAACGGTGCAATGGATAAAATAATTACCGCAGACAACAGAGAAGATGCCGAGCCGTGCGATTATGATTTTTCGGTAATGCAATTGTTATTGGGTGCAAGGCAAAAAATATTTGCGGTACTGAAAAATACGGATAACGATATATTCGATTGCCTGAACGGCATATATCAAATTTGCTTAAAGGTTCAGTCCGAATTTGACGGAATCTGTTACAAATCCGCTGTGATTACAGAGGATAGTTTTATAAAAGAGTACGGTCAAACTGTAAATTTGCTGTTACAGCTTGACATAATGACCGCCGAATGGAAACATCTTCTTACGGGCGCAAGCAAATATAAGCCGAATAAAGACGATATTCTGAAATTCAGAGAATACATACGCAATTACGAATACGAGTATAAAAACCTGATTTATTACTATATTTTCAGATATTTTTTGAACTCAATAGACAGCTATGATGTTACGGAATGTTTTGATTTAACGGCACTTGCGGTTAAATCGGCATATATTTTACAGATGTATAAATTTGCCGAAAAGGGCAGCTTGACTGCTGATGACAGACACAGAATAATCGGCTTGTACTCAAAAGAAGTTGAACATTCGTATGAGAATATTGAGTTTTTGCGAGATATTAAGTAAGGCTGTATAATTTTTAACTGTCAGCGTGCATTGCCCACACACATAACTTTTATGCATCAACCAAAAAAAGCGGTTAAAAATATTGAAAAGTACCGCCATTATTGATATAATAAAGAATAAAGCTAATTTTTATAGAGAGAGGGTAAAACTATGCCTGAGCTTACAGTTCGTACAAGATATGCTCCAAGTCCTACAGGATTTATGCATGTCGGCAACCTGCGTACCGCTCTTTACGAGTACCTTGTTGCAAAATCCCAAAACGGCAAATTTATTTTGAGAATCGAAGATACCGACCGTGAAAGACTTGTTGACGGTGCGGTTGATGTTATTTATAATACTTTAAAACTTGCAGGACTTCAACACGACGAAGGTCCTGACCTCGGCGGCGACTATGGCCCTTATGTTCAGTCAGAGAGAAAGGATATGTATCTTCCTTACGCCGAACAGCTTATAAAAGAGGGCAAGGCTTACCGTTGCTTCTGCTCAAAAGAGCGCCTTGAAAAAATCCAGAACGAAACAGTCGGCGGCGGCTATGACAGACATTGCCGTGATCTTCCGCAGGAAGAAATCGACAGACTCCTTGCCGAGGGCGTTCCTTATGTAATTCGTCAGAAAATGCCGATTGAGGGCAGTACATCGTTTACCGACGCTGTTTTCGGTGAAATCACTGTTGAAAATACAGAGTTGCAGGATCAAATTCTTATTAAAACAGACGGCTACCCGACATACAACTTTGCAAATGTAATTGACGACCACACAATGGGCATTACCCATGTTGTTCGTGGCTGTGAGTACCTTAGCTCAACACCTAAGTACAACCTGCTTTACGAGGCATTCGGCTGGGAAATTCCTACTTATATTCACCTCCCGCTCATTATGGGTAAGGACGCTGACGGCAATGTTTCAAAGCTCTCTAAGCGTCACGGTGCAACAGGCTTTTATGATTTGATTGACGAGGGTTACTTACCGGAAGCTATCATTAACTATATCGCACTTCTCGGTTGGTGCCCGAAAGACAATCAGGAAATTTTCACTCTTAAGGAGCTTGAAAAGGCATTTGACATAAGCGGCATCAGCAAGTCACCCGCTGTATTTGACTACGATAAACTCTCTTGGTTTAACGGCGAATACATCAAGGCTATGACCCCTGAAAAATTCACCGAGGTTGCAATGCCTTACTATAAAAAGGTATTTGGCGACAAACAGATGCCATACGAAAAGTTTGCGGCAATACTCCAAAAGCGTACAACACAGCTTACACAGATTCCTGAAATGCTCGATTTCTTTGCAGAATTGCCGAGTTACACAAAGGAACTTTTCGTAAATAAAAAGAGCAAGACAAATCTTGAAAATTCACCCATAGTTTTGAAAGAGGCTTATGACAGATTAAAGGCTATGCCTGAATGGAACGAAACTTCAATTCACGATTGCCTTATTAATATGGCTGTCGAAAAAGAGCTTAAAAACGGCACGGTAATGTGGCCTGTAAGAATTGCGGCCGCAGGCAAAACCATTACACCGGGCGGTGCTGTTGAAATTCTTGACATTCTCGGCAGAGATGAGTCACTTGCAAGACTTGAAAAAGGTATGGCAATACTTGCAGAATAAAACAACTTTTGCTTCAGATTAATTAAAAATCTTGCAAAATTGAGTAATACAGAGGGATATTATATGGCAGAAGATATTAAGAATACCGAAGCTACCGAAGTTCCGAACGGTAACTTTATTCATACATTTATTGAAGAGGATATTGCCGAGGGCGGCAGATTTGAGGGCAAAAAGGTACACACCCGTTTTCCTCCCGAGCCAAACGGCTACCTCCACATAGGTCACGCAAAGGCTATTTGCATTGACTTTGGCACAGCCGAGAAATTCGGCGGCATCTGCAATCTTCGTATGGATGACACAAACCCTACAAAGGAAGATGTAGAGTATGTAGACGCTATCAAAGAGGACATCAAGTGGCTCGGCTTTGACTGGGAAGACCGTTTCTACTTTGCATCGGAATACTTTGACCAAATGTACGATTACGCTGTCGAACTTATCAAAAAGGGACTTGCATATGTATGTGAACTCACACCCGAACAGATGAGAGAAAACAGAGGCAATACACAAACACCGGCAAAGAGCCCGTATCGTGACAGACCGATTGAGGAAAGCCTTGACCTTTTTGCAAGAATGAAAGCAGGCGAATTTGAGGACGGCAAAATGACGCTCCGTGCAAAAATTGACCTTGCGTCAGGCAACTTCAATATGCGTGACCCTGTTATTTACAGAATCAACCGCCTTACTCACCACCGCACAGGCGACAAGTGGTGCATCTACCCTATGTACGATTTTGCACACCCGATTGAAGATGCTATCGAGGGTATCACTCACAGCCTTTGCTCACTTGAGTTTGAGGCCCATCGTCCGCTTTACGATTGGGTTATCAATAATATTTCCGTTCCTAACAAGCCTCGTCAGATTGAGTTTGCCCGTCTTGGCATTAACAACACAGTTATGTCAAAGCGTAAACTCCGTGAACTTGTTGAAAAGAATTATGTAAGCGGTTGGGATGACCCAAGAATGCCTACGCTCTGCGGACTTAGAAGAAGAGGTTATACCCCTAAGTCTATCCGTTCGTTTACGGAGCAGATCGGCGTATCAAAGGTAAATTCTATCGTTGAGTACGGTTTTCTTGAGCATTGCCTGCGTGACGATTTAAATGAGAACGCAAAGCGTGCAATGTGCGTACTCCACCCTATAAAGCTCGTTATCACAAACTATCCTGAGGGTAAGGTTGAGGAGTTTGAGGTTGAAAACAACCCGAACCGACCGGAGGACGGTACAAGAATGGTTACTTTCTCAAGAGAATGTTTTATTGAGGCAGACGACTTTATGGAAGAGCCGATTAAAAAGTACCAGCGCCTTTATCCGGGCAATGAAGTAAGACTTAAGTCAACTTACATTGTAAAATGCACAGGCTGCAAAAAGGACGAGGACGGCAATGTGGTAGAGGTTTATGCCGAGTATGACCCCGAAACCAGAGGCGGCAACACACCTGACGGCAGAAAAGTAAGAGGTACAATCCATTGGGTTGACGCAAACAACTGCGCAGATGCAGAGGTAAGACTTTACGATAACCTCTTTACAGTACCCGATCCCGATACAGGCGACAGAAACTTCCTTGACTACCTTAATCCGAAGTCACTTGAAGTTCTTACAGGCTGTAAGGCAGAGAAAAACCTTGAAACCGCTGTTGCTCCGCAGAGCTTCCAGTTTATGAGAATAGGCTACTTCTGCGTAGACAATAAGGATTCTTCACCCGAACACCTTGTATTTAACCGCAGTGTGTCACTTAAAGACGGATTTAAAAAGTAATTTTTAATAAGATTATATGATAAAACACCCGATTACACTTTTACCGTAATCGGGTGTTTTGATTCGTTGAAGTTTAAAATTCGGTTTTATAATAAAAATCCGGGAAATTATGGTTTAGCGGAGTGTCGGTCGGGCATTGAAATTTAGCTAACGCTAAATTATCCTCCAAAAAGCAAAAAAGTTTACTCAATTTTTTCAAAAATTGCGGGTTTGGGCAACGCCCATAAAAATCTTCCGATACAACAATTTATCAGGCGCAAACAGCGAGCTGTTTTGCTATCGTTAAATTGCATAAACGGAAAGTATTTGTGGGCTTTGCCCACACCCACGACCTTTAAAAAGGTTGACCAAACTTTTATAATTGCTTGGCAAATCAATTTGCTAAACCATAATTTGTTAATATTACCCCCAACATTAGAATATAAATGCACAAAAAATGCCCGACTACGGAAAATCCGTAATCGGGCAACAATTTTAATTTAAAACAAATCAGCTGATTTTTGAGCCGGGTTCCATATCGTCTACAAAGATTACCTTTATTTCTTCTCCGCAAGTTGCGGCAAGAATCATTCCGCAGCTTTCAACACCGCAGAGCTTTGCAGGCTTGAGGTTTGATACAAGAATAATCTTTCTTCCGATAAGGTCGTCAGGTGTATAGAATTTTGCGATACCCGAAGCAACGGTTCTCTCTTTTACACCGTCATAAATTGTGAGTTTCAAAAGCTTTTTAGCCTTTTTAATCGGCTCGCAAGCCTTAATTTCGGCAACTCTGAGGTCAACCTTGCAGAAATCGTCAATACCGATTTGAGCAACGCCCTCAATTTCTTCTTTGAGTTTCTCTGTCTTTTCGTCAACCTTTTCGTTATTCTTGATAATTGCGTTGAGTTCTTCGATTTCTTTCTCAACATCAATTCTCGGGAACAGAGCCTCGCCCTTCTTGACTGTTACATCAAGCGGAAGAACACCGAATTTATCGGCATTTTCGTAAGTAGCGCACTTCTCGCAAGCGCCAATCTGCTCAAGTGCCTTTGGCATTGTAGTCGGCATAAATGCAGAGAGAAGTGTGGCTGTGATTCTGATAGTTTCAAGCAAATTGTAAAGAACAGTTGCAAGTCTTGCTTTCTTTGTTTCGTCCTTTGCAATCACCCACGGTGCTGTTTCGTCAATGTACTTGTTAGCACGGGAAACTACCTTGAAAATCTCGGCGAGCGCATTGTTAAGCTGGGTTTTATCAATAAAGTCATCAACGCTCGACTTAAGTGCGGTAGTGGTTGCGATGAGGTCATCGTCAAATTCTCCGCCTTCACGCTCTGTAGGAAGTGTGCCGCCAAAATATTTTTCAACCATTGCAACGGTTCTTGACACAAGGTTGCCAAAGCCGTTTGCAAGGTCGGAGTTAATACGGTTTATCATAATTTCGTTAGAGAACGAGCTGTCTGCGCCGAGTGCCATTTCACGAAGAATGTGATAACGGATAGCATCTGCGCCGTATCTCTTGCCAAGTACAAACGGGTCTACAACATTGCCGAGTGATTTACTCATCTTCTGACCGTTAAAAGTAATCCAACCGTGAACCGCAAGGTGCTTTGGAAGCGGCAAATCGAGAGCCATTAGCATTGCAGGCCAAATGATAGCGTGGAAACGCATAATATCCTTTGCAACCATATGCACATCGGCAGGCCAGAATTTATCAAAATCATTATAAGCATCGTTATAAAAACCAAGCGCAGAAATATAGTTTGAAAGTGCGTCAATCCACACATATATAACATGCTTATCGTCAAAAGTTACAGGAATACCCCACTTAAAAGAAGTTCTCGACACACAAAGATCCTCAAGGCCCGGCTTGATAAAGTTGTTTACAAGCTCTGTCGCACGGGTTTTCGGCTGTAAATAGTCGGTTTCCGTAAGTAATTTTTCAATTCTGTCGGCAAAAGGTGCCATTTTGAAGAAATAAGCCTCTTCCTTAGCCTCTGTAACCTCTCTGCCGCAATCCGGACATTTGCCGTCAACAAGCTGGCTTTCTGTCCAGAAGCTCTCACAAGGAGTGCAGTATTTACCCGAATACTCGCCCTTATAAATGTATCCCTTATCGTAAAGTTCTTTAAAAATCTTCTGAACAGTCTTGATGTGGTAATCATCGGTGGTTCTTATATATCTGTCATAGTCAACATTCATAAAGTTCCAAAGGCTCTTGAAGGTTTTAACTACTTCGTCAACATATTCCTTGGGAGTCACACCCTTTTCGGCAGCTTTCTGCTCAATTTTAAGACCATGCTCGTCAGTACCCGTAAGAAACATTACATCATAGCCCTGCATTCGTCTGTAACGAGCGATAGAGTCGCAAGCAACAGTTGTATAGCAATGTCCGATATGCGGATTGCCTGACGGATAGTAAATCGGTGTCGTGATGTAATACGGTTTTTTCTGACACATAAAAAATTCCTCCCTTTTCAGCAAATGAGCTGTATTTTTATTATACCAATATCATACAAAAAATGCAATAATCAAAGTAAAACTAAACGGCAAAAAGGCCCGAATAATATTGCCGATATTACAAAACATTTACGGCTTGCAAATATATTTTTGATTTTTTTAAAATATATTATAAAAAGGCTTGACAAATCTGATAACAAGGTGTATTATAATATAGCTGTAAAGATACAGGCAATAAATATCGCGGGATAGAGCAGCTCGGTAGCTCGTCGGGCTCATAACCCGAAGGTCGTCGGTTCAAATCCGGCTCCCGCAACCAAATTAAGTAAAGTGATTTAAATAGCCGCAAAGCTACTTAAATCACTTTGCTGTATAATTTTTGTAAATTAATTAGAACTGAAAACATCAAACATCTTTCCTTTGGTCTTAGATTATGCTAATCACTTAGTAATCGTGTGTGGCTCACGCAATGCTGCGATTTATGAGTTTTGCATACTATATGTTGTAAGCGGACAAATTGTCCGGTTATGAGCATACGGTATTTGCACAGCCAAGTATTGAACAGGGAATATTATCTCCCTTTCACCCTTTTATTTAACATTGTTCTAGGCAACATTGTAGCAATAATGGTACTGACAATATTGGCTCGCTTCTCGCAAGAATGTTTCGCAACATTCAAAAGTGCATATGGTCACGGCGTAACTCTGAGAACAATAGGTGTACTGATGTTCGAAGTTTTGATTTATTTAGTTTTGAGTATAAAAAAAGACCTGCGTCCGACCGTTGTCAGAGCAGGCAAGTAGAAGTTGACATTGTGCTTATTATGTGTTATAATACACTATAAATAAGCCATAACGCCACTGAGTACTTCCAATACTCTGTTAGCGGGACACCAAAATATTTTGCGTATATTTTGGTGTCTATGGACTTTTATGTCCTTTTTACATAGATTATTATACCATATATTCCCTGCAATGTCAATGTTTAAAGTATATTTTATTATAATATTTTTGTATAAGTAAACAGTTTTGTTTACTTTTTTGTTTTTAAGAGAAAAAGGCTTCACCTGTTTTAGGTGAAGCCTTTTCTGTTTATATTACCTTATGTTGAAGGGTAAACGCTTGTATCTAATACTTCTCCTTCGCTATCCTTTACTATATATGTACAAGTTATAATTTCGCTGTCATCATTTTTCTTTAGTAGTGCTTGATAATATACACTCTCATAATTAATTTCTTGGTTATGCGAATAATCTGTATATGGTAAAGTGTACAATAGAGCACGGTTTTGGTCATCGTCAGAACTGTGCTCAGGCTCAGTTTCTTTAGGAACTTGATACTCAACAATTTCCGAAAAATCATCGTTGTACTCTATTCTATCTATATACATATCGGCTTGTTCACGCTCTATAAGCTCACACAACTTATTCTTTTGGTGTTCCAGCAACTGGTCATACTTGTCTTTTTCGACTGTAATAATCATACCTCCGGTTGACACTTTTTCTTTGCTTATTATGCCACACTCCCTGTCTTCATTAGTAAGAATTAAATCGCTATCTGTAGGTAACCCTCCTGCCGGAAAGCACGAATACGGCAAATGAATTTTATACTCTGTTGCTTCTGTTGGTGCTTCAGTTGGAGTAACCGTTGTTACAGCTTGAGTTACTGCATCAGTTGAAAATGATGCAGTACTTGTTCCACTGCAAGCTGTCAGTGAAACAGCAAAAATTGCTAAGATACATAATGTTAAACATTTTTTCATTTGACAATATTCTCCTCTATAAACTAATATTAATTAAAGATTAGCGCAATTATAATCCATTGTCAAGCAAGATACAACAATTTGTGAAAAACTATAACAAAACAAAATTGTATATATAGACAGTTTGCAGAAAGTGTATTATAATCAAAGGTGTTATAAATGTTGATATTAAGGAGAATAAAAATGCTTGATTATAATACGCTAAATTGCTATGCTCGACTATGTTTAGACAGAAACGCTTTATTAAACAATCTTAATAACCTTAGAAATACTTACAGTAACTACATTTACGCAAAACAGAAGGTAGATAAATGCAAGCCTATAATTTATTTTGGTTGGAAAATTCTTGCTCTTGTGATAATATCGATAATAATATATATTATCTTAATGTTAGGAAAGGGAAAAAGGTCTTATCAGACTCATACTTTTTATAGAGCTTTTGCTCCAAGCATAATGTTTATTTGCAAATTGGCATTTCTTACAATTGCTATCCTGTTGATAGTTTCAATTATTTTGAGAATATCAGATGTAAGAAAATATAAAAAGTATAAAAAAATCATTCCTTATGTTATATCTAATATTGAGGAAACAGAAAGAAGCATAAATAGTATATCGAGAGAATTAGCGTCATATGATCTTTTACCGGTATGCTATTGGCATTTAGGTCACTACATCATACAGTATATTTTAAACCGCAGAGCTGATACAATAAAGGAAGCTATAAATCTATACGAAACAGAATATAGACAGGATATGCAATTCAGAAATCAGATGGAAGCTCTAAACAGAATTAATCGGCAGCTTTACGATAACAAGATGGTAAATGCATCCGGATTTGCTATGGTCACATCATCTATTATATGGAAATAAAACAACACGCAGGTCATCAAACGAATACCTGCGTGTTGCTTTATTATACGAAATTTATTGAATTTTAACACACTGCCCTACTACTTTCAAAATTCAAAACTAAAAGTATAAAATTAAAAATTTACATTAAGCTATATAAGAATATTGGGAAAAATTTACAGGTAAAATCACATCATAATTATTGAATTTTCTATTATGTATTGCTATAATAAGATTGTGGTTTTAAAAATTATTTATTAAAACAATTTTGTTTTAATTGACAAATTGATTTTTTGTTGATAAAATGAATAGTAAAATATTTATGTGATTATATTTCACAGGGAGTTGTTTTAATGAATGCCACAATCTAAATACAAAAACAAATTTTTTAAAAATTACTCTTTAGTACCGACTGGACTATTGATAGCATCTATAGTATTATCATTTGCACAATATTTACATTCTTTAATACAAGCTTTACAACACAATGATTATGTAAATTTTACAATAGTTTCTGTTATGTCAATTGGAGTAACAATACTTTCATATCTTGCTAATGAAGTAATATTTGCAAATACAACAATGAAACTAAAGAATATAAAAGAATTAATATTAATAGGTAAATTAATTAAAATATTATCAGGATGTTTTATAACTTTCCTTAGCGTTTATTTTTTAACTTTTGCTTATGAAAAAAACTTTGAAACTTTTGTATACTTTAAAACTGCCGGCATAATATATTATATAGGAGTTATGCTGTTTTTATTTTTATTTTTTTTATTATATTTATTAAAAGGTATAAATTTAAAAAAACTTAAAGGAAATACTTAAATCATTAATTTTAGGAGAATTGGATAAAATGATCATCTCAATTTTAATTACTGCGATATTTTTCGCTTTTGTTACGGTAATTACTTATATAATTTTTAAATTTGTTTACTTAAAAAAAGAAAATGAAAACAACAATTATGAATTTAATGACTATGACTTTCCATGTAACAATGTAATAGATACAAATAGTATTGATGTATTAAAAGAAACAAAAAACTTGGTCAGAGGCAGCGTGCGTTTGAATCAAGCAATGATTGAAACTGACGAGAATATCGAAAAGATGCGTATCAACACAGTTATACCCCAAAAAGGCTAATTAAGGAGGGATTATTAATGATTATTCCTGAAGAAAAAGAATATATAGGTTTATGGAATAATATAATCGAGATACACAAATGCACAAAAGAGTTGTATTTATTGTCAGAGGAATATTCTGAAAATCTTAAAATGTTTATTCAACCAATTAAAGAAATGAGAGATGCTCTGGAACATATTATTAGAGCATATGATAAATTATTAAGTAATGAATCACTCGATGAAAAAGATAATGAATATATAAAAATCAATTTAGATAAAGCTTTAGGACATGAATACAGAGCTTTTTTTGATACCGTTGATTTTTTGAGTGTTACATTTAGATATAAAATCTCTGAAGTTTTAAAGGACTATTCTTATAACGAAATTATTAGTGTTTATCCCGATTATGAAGAATGGGCTGTAAGACTTACTGAAATACCAGAAGAAATAGCTGATTTAAGAAAAAGAAAAGATATTGGAAATACAGAGGATATAACAAGTATTGTAGATAAATATAAAAAAATTGTTATAGATGAGCTTTTGCATTTTTATAAAACCATATATAGAGAAATTTTGCCTTTATTAAATTAATAATAACCGCCCTGTGTTAATGTAGGGCGGTTATTATACTTTTAGATTATATTGTATTACTCATTGTACAAGTTTTATATTGTTTCATTGCAGCTAATTCTTCAACTATGCTCTGACCGACAGATTGAAATTTAGTACAAGAGTATCCTTTTTCACTATACTTCTGCAAAAAATGTCTGCTCGTTTCAATGTCAATTTCCTCTCCCCAAAGCTGAAAACATATTTGATTAATATCAGGATTTTCAGCAAGAAAATTCTGCAAAGCTGTATCATCAGTTCCGCCAAGAGATAATCTTGTTGAATTGAGCCACTCACGTTTACTGCGAAAAGTAAGGTTGTTCATAGTTGCGTCAGCCAATAAGTCAATCGGAGATTTATATACAATAACTTTACTTTTATCATAACCTTTTAAGTAGAAGCTATTTTTTGTTGACCCCGATACACTAACAGAATTATCGTTAATGCTTACGCTATAAGAATAAACAGGTGATCCACCTCGATTATGACCAACAAAAGAAATATTCTCCGCATCTGAGCAAATATAATTCTTGTTAATCAGCGTAGTAACAATTTCGGGTGCTATACCGAGCTTCTCCGTTAAGTAAGTATAAGCTGCCTGATTTTCTTTTTCTGTTGGTAGCCGTAAAGGCAAGTCCGGCATATTGTGCAGTTCAGCATATCTGCACAAATCTTCGTTGTAGTCTTTTGTGCGTGGCAGGATTGTATCAACACGATAACCTTGATTTTTATACTTTTCGGAAATGACCTCACAGGCTTTTCGACCTGCGAGGTCATTATCTAATCGTAAGTTTATATGTCTGACTGTCGGATGATTTTGCAAAAAAGTTTCTAATGCTCTGTCAGATACACCGGCAAGACTTAAGCGTGTAGCGTTAAGCCATTCTTGTGGATTACCTGTTTCGATATTGCACATTGTTGCGTGCGAAAGCAAATCAATAGGTGATTCAAATACATCTACCATTGTATTGTCCTTTCCCATAACAAAAAACGATATACTCTTATCCGAACCGGGAGAGTCTTTTCTGTACTGCACTTCCGTTAAAGTGCCACGCACAGTAGCATATGCCGGCAGTTTATTTGTTCCGTAACCGACAAACACACAGTTGTGCATTACATCCTCATATAAATACTTTTTGTGCATAAGCTCATTGACTATTTCAGGAGCTATGCAGCGAGTTTTCGTTAAATAAGCAAATACTCGTTTGTACTTACCTTGTACAGCTACCGGCATTTGCAAATCCTTTTTTAATTTTTCCGGAGGAAGCTGCTCGGCTTTTTTGTATTGTGGTACTGCAACGGAATTACTTTTGTTCACATTAAAAAGTGTCATCAGAGCTTCTTCGTATGACTTGTTTTCCACTTTCATCATAAATTCTATAACATCAGAACCGCCAAATCCTCTGCTGTTCCAATACCAACCTCGTCCGTCAGCACGCACAATAAAGCTATCGTGTTCCCTGCAACGCATCATAGTGCCTGCTTTCGTAAAATGGTAGCCATATGTTCTTTCCAAGTATTCGAGCGTGGACATCTGTTTTGCCTGCTCTTTTTCCTCCCTTGTGAAATTGTAATATTCCTGACCGTCACGGCTTTTTATAACCTTCATAATTAGTCCTCCTTGTTATTATTTCTGTCTGCTGCGGCAATTCTTTTACGCATTAAATGTAAATGAAAAGTCAGTGCTATGACAGGTAATGTGTTTATTAAAATAAGTGTGTTGTTTCCAACACATAAGCCGACAACCGTAATAACTGCAACAATAATTGCAGAAAAAAGCACCAACTTCTTAAATGAAATCGGTGCTTTATCTTTTCCTGGCATTTTGTTGTACGCAATAAATCTGAAATGCAGCTCTCGCCGATAATAATTAACTGCAATCAGATAATAAATGTAGAATATTGAAATTATAATTATACTCAAAACTAACTACCTCCAAAGTGGACAATTTGTCCACTAACAAAAAAACAGCCGCAGAAAAGCTCTGCGACTGTTGACATAAAATTTCGATTGTGATAATATAATAGTGTAAAGAAACGGCTTTAGCTGTTTCGCTTTTAAGACAAATTATTTTTTACATAATCGCCTTGTATTCGCAGTACAGGGCGGTTATTTCTTTATGCTTAAAACAATAATTGTCACTAATAAAGTAAAACAGATTATGTATTCCACACAAACACCCCCTTTCGCAAAGGGAGCTGAAACAGCCGCCACCGTTTCTTTACCAAAACATTATATCAGACAATCAGCCTATTTGCAAGATAACCAACAGAATAAGAAAAACGCAGCAAAGGGTTTGTCATTCACTGCTGCTGTGCGAATCGTTGCGCTTGAACGGATATTGTTCGACAGTTGGCAATTTGTCCGCTATAAAGCATTTAGAGCTTTGCAATGACAGCAACCTACCTATTTCAAATAAGCTGCCGTATTCAAGCTCCGTTTTTTCTATAATTTCCTTGCTCCTTATATCTCTGTAAAACATACCGTCAAAATAGATTTGACTATATAACGGAGATATATCGATAATTGAGTAATTCTTTGCATTTATATCGTAATCAAGCGTTCCCTCGCACTTGATTATTCCAATCTCAACAGAATGATTTCCCTCTTCAATAAAGGTAATTCCCAAAGGAAGAATAAGTCGGTAAGCCTGATTAATTTTATCCTCTCTCCAAGGCGTTCCGTTACCGCCGATAGTCTTAAAGGCAAATTTCATTTTTCCATAATCCTTTGGCGAGCTAATCACAGGGTCTTTGCCTAAACAGACTTTAAAAGAGCCTGAGCTTTTTATCTTTTGAATTGTATCACCAAACAGAATATCATCCTCAAGTATCAAAGTTTTATTATCACTTTTGTTTCGTATAACGCTGAGTGCGTTTTTTGAGTTTATTACATCGCAAATCAGCTTTACAAGTCCGAAAATGGCATTAGTATCGTTTTTCTGTAATTTTCGTCCCTGATACTGATTTATGGCAATAAGACTTTCTGCAAAGTCAAGTATGTTTTTTAACTCCTTTTTCTGTCTGCGATATTTCGGTGACAGTCGGCAGTAAATAATATCTTTCAATTTCATCGGTATTCTCCCTTATGCAGCAGCTGAGTATTTCGTATAAAGCCTTATAGACATCAAGATTTTTGTAAATATTAAAAAAAGATGCTCTTTGAATATGATAACACATAAGCGTAAAAAGCTCCAATAAATTAACAGCCCTGCCAACCTGAATGTTCAGCTTTCCTTTCTCTTGCTCTGACAAAAGCTGTATTGTTTCGCAATTTTCAAGCATAGAAAGCCTGTTGACATCATCATAATCATAACTCTCAAAAAGATACTCGGCTGTATGTGCACAAAGAAAAATAAAGCTGTCACGCTCAGTAGGAAAGCGTTTCAGAAAGCTTTTTATGTTCTTCTGTGTGTTTTTGTTCCGAAAATAAAAGGCTTCCCACATCTGCGCTGTCAGATCCGTTATATTGAGTTCGGCTTCAGGTAAATGAGCCTTTGACAAAACCGATAGCAGCACTTGTGATGACTGCTCTTTGGATGTAATTTTTCCGAAAGCACAGCCTTTTAAAAGCGTATTACAAAAGCTCAGCCGTTCTTCAAGAAAATCACACCTGTTTTTTAATTCAAAAAAAGCCTTGGAAACATCTATAATATTCAGACATTCCTTGCATTTCATATAATCAGCTCCTTATCGGACAATTTGTCCGGTTAATAAAAAACAGCCGCAGAATAAATCTGTGACTGTTGACATAACTTTTTGATTGTGATAATATAATAGTGTAAAGAAACGGTTTTAGCTGTTTCGCTTATACTTTTTGGTTTAATTAACATAACCGCCTTGTACTTGCACTACAGGGCGGTTATTTCTTTATGCTTAAAACAATAATTGTCACTAATAAAGTAAAACAGATTATGTATTCCACACAAACACCCCCTTTCGCAAGGGAGCTGAAACAGCCGCCACCGTTTCCTTACTTGAACATTATATCAGACAATCAGCATATTTGCAAGATAACCAGCAGAATAAGAAAAACGCAATACAAGTTCATTTTTTGCGCTTGCTGTGCGAGTCATTGCATTTGAACGGATTTTTTAAGTGATATAAGGTTAAATTACATCTATACTTTAAGTATAATCTAATTCTATTCTTTTTTCTGTTGGTATAAAAGTGGGTACTATCATATGTACTGCAAAAAAATGGACTACCCCTTGTTACAAAAAATAAATTTTTCCTACTTTTCCTCTTGACAAATGCAACCGTTTGTTTTACACTTGTAAGTGAAGATGCATATGCTAATTTATAGCATATATTTAGACCTTGTCGAAGTAGTGAGCGGCAAGGTCTTTTCCTTTTTCTCCTAAATTTATAGGTATATTTCAAAGGAATAACCTTGTAATGATTATCAGAAAAGCTGCCGTCACTTTTTTTAATTCTATACTTCCTTATGAGTTTCATTGAAATAAGCTCCTTTACAGTCTTAACTACAACTGTACGCTTAATTCCTAAAGCGTTGGCAATATCATTAAAGCTGTTCCAACAACGCTTATTAGATGGATTCGCAGCCTTGCAGAAGAATAAATACATTCTAAACTGAGCTGATGTAAGTTTATGCTTAAATATTTTACGGTCAACAAAGAAATAGTTTTTTCTCATAACCGGCAGGGTATATACATATGCGTCCAGCTTATGGTAATCGGCATAATAGCGTCTAATAGCTCGAATATAGCCGTATAAGGAAAGTTTGGCAATAGCCGATGAAACTGTTCGTGCAGAAGAAAAGCCGCAAATACGGGCAATTGTGGCTTGATTTACCTTGATATACTTCTGCCCTCTGTATATCGATTTAGAGCGTAGCGAATAGAGAGCTGCAAGGACTTTGATTTCTCCGGCAGAGAGCTTACCTCCAAAAATATCGTTAGGCATTTTAAAAAGATTTCTGTTCATAAATTCACCTCGTTTCATTAATACAATAGGCTTTTTTAGTTGTTCTATATCAGAGCAATTAAAAAAGCCTGTTGTTTTTTCAACAGACTTTTTGACTTACTTCGCATTAGGAAATTCAAAATGCAACTTTGCCGTTTTGGTATCATAACGCAGAACGGCGCTGAATGATTTGCCGGTCTTACTTTTGAATCCGCTTATAGTTTTCGTTCTGTGTTGCCTAAGCAACATAATAAGTTGAGTTGCAGTCAATTTTTTACCACAAATCAAGAACGGCAAAGAAAATTGACATCCTTTTTTATAATTTGAGCAGTAGTAATTATTCTGCCCTTTTAATATGGCATTGCCACAAATAGGACACTTTTCTCTTTCAACATTAGATGAAGAAACATCATCTTTTTCGTTGAACGCATACCATATCGTCGCATATGGGTGCTCCTCGGTGAATCTGTCAATGTTATCAAAATCGGTTGTGTAATGATTAATGTTTTCCTTGGTTGTATAGCAAATTACCATAGAATTTATATCTCCTTATTCAATAATTAATTTTGCTGTATATTCTCTGCCTGTGCTATTATTGGTTGCCGTAATAGTAACCGTTGTTCTTGATTTCGCTTTAATTTGTATTCTATTTGTTCCTCCGCCTATTATTTGAACTGCACTTGGGTTGCTAATATTGAATGAACAGTTATTTGCATTAACAAGAGTAAAGGTGATCACCTCATTAATATTACAATACTTTTCAGCCGGTGTTATGTATACACTGTCTTGAGTTTCCTTTTCTTTGACTACAACAGTGCAAGTTGCAGAATGATTACCGGCAGTTGCAGTTATATAAGCTGTACCCGCAGAATGGGAAACTACATAGCCGTTATTTACTGTAGCTACATTAGAATTTGACGTGCTCCAGCTGACTGACTTATTTGTTGCATTTGAGGGAGTTATATTAGCAGATAAGTTTATACTTTCACCCGCTGTTAAAGTTTTTGAAAGATAATTAAGTGATATACCACTTACCTCTATATCCTTGCTCTGATTGCTTGAGTAATTATATTCGGGCTTGCTTACTGTAACATAACTATGAGAACCTGCGTTGTTTCCACCGTTGTTATTCTGATTATCATTTGAGTTGTGATTGTTGTTGCTTTGATTATTATTATTTCTACTCTCGCTCTTGAAACGACTTTCTTCTTTTGTGTCGTTCTGATGGCTATTGCTTACGGTAGCAATGGCAGCAGTTGCAGGTTGAGTATTGTCGGCTGCAACAGTTGCAACGGACACTGTTGCCTGCGCAGGAATGGTTACACTTTGGATTGATACAGGTTGAGTTTGATTAGCTGTAGTAGTAACAACTTCTGTAATACTTGATGTTGTTTCTGCTGATGGTTTATCCGTTGCTTTATTACAGGATTTGACACACAGTGCAACAACAATCAATACCACAACAGCTACAAAAGGAATTAACAGCAGCGGATTAAATTTAAAGTCTTTCCTCTTTTTCTTGTTCTTGATTTTTTTCGGCTTTCGAGTCGGTGTTTTCTTAGGTGCTTTTTCTACAGGCTTTGAAACTTCTTTGCTCTCATTATCAATGCCGGTCACAACATTATCCCCTGTTGATTCAAGTATCTGAGCGAGCTTAGCACTTGATATTGCACCTTTAATTACAGAAGCAGACGGGAATATTCTGCTCTCGTCTGCTTCTGCCAATACTACTATTTTGATGTAGTTGTATGTATTGCCTATCTGTTCGGTTATCTGCGGCAAAAGATTATTATAATCTACTGCCGTATCAATAATTATTGCATTAGGTGTATAGCGAGTTCCAATTTCTGTAACTAATGTTTGAGATACTGTATTAATTACACCTATGGTTTTAGTATTTTTCAGCTTATTAATAATATCTGTATATGCTTTGCCGTTGACCCTGTCGGCTACAATTAATACATTCATTGTATCATCACTCTTTCTTTTGGTCAGCCATTTTGGTTGAGAACAACTTGTACACAGCTGAATTTTTATTAATCTGATTATCAAATGGGATTATCTGCTTACCGTTCTTAATCAGACCTTTGCCGGGCTCATCAATATCAAGATAAGCCGCCTGTTTTTCTGATAATTTGAACATACTCTTAATCTCATCTAAGTCTGTTTCATTCTGAGCCAACATAATACAAAAATTGCTGTTTTGTAGCATTTTTGTTGCCTGAGGGCTTTCCATAACTTCTGACATATTTTGTGTGTAGCCTGACGCTACACCTCCATACTTACGAATTCTTTTATACACGTTTTCGAAGAAATCGCCTGTTCTAAACACACCGTTTGTATCTCGGAAGAACATAGAAAACTCGTCCGTAGTAAACCAAGTACGAATACCTCGTTTTCGGTTTTCAATAACCTTTTGCCAAATACTTTCAAGAATTACAAGAGAGCCAATGTCAGAGAGCTGTTTGCCCATTTCTTGTACATCATAGATAATAATTCTCTTGTTAAGGTCAACATTGGTATGGTGAGCAAATGTGCTGAAGTTACCTTTAACATACAGTTCAAGTTTAAGTGCCATATCCTTTGCTTCCTTTTCGGTCTGGGCAAGCAAAATGTTGTAGAAATCTACGAGCGTAGGCAAATATTTTTTGTCACCATCATTAGCCAAGAAATCTTGATACACTAAGTTTACACATCTGTCAAGTACAGTTTTTTCGTTTGCAGTAAGCCCAGAGCCTTTTACACATTCGCAAAATGTCATTATAAAGTCTGTCTTGAGAGCGACGGCGGATTGACCCTCGTCTGTATATGTTATATCAGTATCAAATAAGTTTATATGCGTATTTGTGTTTGGCGAAACAGTAATCACCTGTGCGTCAAAAGCATTATTCTTAGTCATTGCTGCCATATATTCCCTCTCAGGGTCAAGAAAAATAAATACATCATCAGGATACTTCAATGCTCCGTTCAGAAACTCCAACTTGCCTGCCATTGATTTACCTGCACCCGAAGTGCCGACGACAAAGCCGTTAGCGTTAAGTCCCTCACTTCTGTCTATAATAATCGGCATATGCGTAATCTGATTAATGCCGTAGCATATTCCCGACTGGATAATATTGTTTTGATAAGTAAAAGGAATGAGATTCGCTACCTCATCAGTAGCGAAGTAAAACGGTTGCCCCAGCAAAGTTTTATCATCGGACAAAGCCGGCTGAGCAAATGGCAATATACACTGCAAACCTTTTTCTTGAATTGTAGCGCCTGTCAGTACATCAAGTGTAACCTGATGTCTGCGAGCTGTTTGCTTAATATAATCTCTTAGGTCATTGAGTTCTTTAAGGCTGTTAGCTGCAACATAGATATACATAGCAAATTCAAACAAATCACAGTCTGTAGATGATAATTTTTCCTCAAGAGCTTCAAGCTCTTTTTTTCTCCTCTGCAAAGACCAAGGAATGAAACTACTACCACCACTTGCACCACTACGCTTATAATTTATCTCAAGTCTACGGTCAATTCTACCTTGTAGGTCATTCATCTGTTCCTTGAGAATATCAAGACTCGTGTCCTTTTCAAGTCTTGAAAAATGCTTACTGACAATGATTTTAGAAGAATTGTCAAGCAAGTCCATAACAAACTCATCATCACAAGTTCTTGAAAACCTTTTTGCGAACATCACACAAGAATAATCTAAGCCGACTTCATTGTATTTGGAAGCAAACTTAAATGATGACGGTGCAAGATAATCTTTAAGATTTACATCTACATTGAAAAAAGATGTAGGGAGTAAAAACTGTTCAGGATTAGAAAAGTGGTAAATGCGATGAATGATTTCAAAACTTTTCTCAGGCGGGAGAAGTTCAGTCTTGATATTAATCTCAGCAAACTGAGCTGCAATTTCATTATAATGCTTAAAAAGTACATTGATACTATCCATTTTCACAACAGGCTTAAATGAAAGAGCACCATATATTTGCTGTTCACAAGAGCTGTTCTCGGCTTCTGCGATGATAGCTTTTTGCTTCTCAACAAAGCTATCATATATTTCTTGAGTACAAACACCATTGTATTGCGGAACTAAAGCATCTACATAATTATTAATGTCAATGTCTGTATTAACAATAAATTCTTGATATTTAACCTCAGACGGCAAACAGTTAAGAAGTTTTTGATACCTTTTGTATATGCCGTTACGCTCATTATCTTTAAACACCTTATAATCAATGTTTGGAATATAAAAAATCAGGGAATATGTATCACCTATACGAAAAATGCCATTATCATAAATCTCGTCAAAAGGAATAGTATCCTGAGCGGTTTTCTTTACTTTTTTAGACTGTGACTTTTTTCTCTGCGGGTTTTCTTTTTCCTGTTCAACATATATTTTACTCGTTGTTTTCTTCATAGTATTTAGCTCCTTTGCTTTGGTAAGGTCTGTAAACAGGACCTTTCATACACACAATAAAATGTTTGATAAGGCTCATACCATTCACTCTTACTATACTTATAAGAATTGTAGAAACTACTTCTACAAAAATCAATGCCATAACTAATTCCGTCGGTAATTTTAAAACGAATAACAGTATAACAAGTGTAGCTATTACCGTCACTCCACCTATAACTATTCCTATAATTTGCTTAATTGTCAATCCAAACATTTTTTCATAAGGTCTGATAGTTTGTTGCTTCGTCATCTGTACTTTTCTCATATTAACCTCCCACTACACTGATACTAATTCTGTCAAAACTTTTGGTGGCTTTCTAACAATATGACAACAAGCTATAAGAATTAAAGCTGTTGCAAAATTTTTACCGAACCAAGATAATACGCCCTGTGCAGTTGAAGCAGATGTAAGGCTATCACTTATCCATACAGTGCCGACAGCATATACTGCTGCTACAAAAAGCAAATAACAACAAGTAGATAAAAACGCTGCCATAAATTTTTTAAAATAGGGTCTTGTTTCTTCTCCAATTAAAGTAGAAAAGAATAATGGCGAAATAGTAACTAATGCTGTTATTTCAAATCCTCTCGCAATAAGTTTAATAACAACGCTAAGTATGCAGAATATAACAGCACCTTCAAGTATTAGTTCAGGCAAACTGTGTGAAAAAGAAGTAATAAGATTAATAATAGCTCCTATTCCTCCAAAAGCATCGTTATCGACCACAGATTGATTGCTGCTCGCATTATATGCATCAAAAATAGTCTGACTGTATGTAAATGTATTTATAACTTGAGCAGTTAAACTATTAACTATTGCTAAGACATATATACATATGTTTATAGATAAGTCTATCCATACTTTAATAAGCAAGACTCTTGCAAATATTTTAAAAAGCCCTTTAGCTTCCATTAACTCAAACTGTAAAGCCGAACGAGATACATTTATACCAAATAGCACACCAGCCAAACCATATGCAAAAGCCTTAACAATAGGACTTACCGTATTAGCTATATCTTTAATATTATCTGAAGTCCAGGAAACACCGAATAAATATGATGTAGATGTAGAACCTGTACCGATTGCTTTAATCAGCACACCGAGTTCATTCCACAAAGTTGTAAATATCTCATATCCGTTTTTTCCAAGAATTTCAACAGTATCGGAAGCAGTAAATTTTGCTGATGTATAAGATGAATAAATTTTAGTAGTTAATTGATAAAGTTCATTGTATTTATCCGTGATGTTACTAATCATATTTTGATATACTTCAGTTGTAACTTCTTTACCATTTACAACAGGAATATTACTACCTCCACCACAAATTTGATCCACATCATCTATTAAATTGCTTATTTCTGAATATAAATTATTCCATTCCGAGCCACAGTTCGCTGCTAATACTTGGTCACCGTTCGCACGAATATAATTAAGTTGATTAACAATATTCTGTTCGGGATTGGTATTTACCAAATAACCATTGAACTTAGACGATAAATCATAAGCATTGTTATAACATCTTTTTCTGACTTCTGACCAGTCACTTTTATCTACAAACGAATGAAAATAGCTTGTATCAACTCTATCAAGAATAAGTCCCCAGGAAGTTGATACCGCAAAAGCCGAAATGGAAGATATTGATAACAATGTAATAACGATAAAAACTATACCGATTATTTTACGATTTGTTTTTTTATTAATACGTTTTTTCAATCAAAAATGCACCTCCATTGTGGCCATACATAAATGTACAGCCACAATTTTTTTGAAAATTAGAAAAAGATATATCGCACAGCAACACACGAGATACTACAAACAGCACCGACAATTACAGCTGTAAGACCGGAGTTAAATCCTCTCTTATCTTCATTAGCTTTACCTTCGCTCATTGCGTGAAATCCGGGAACCATAGAGGCTGAAGCAATAATAATACCGGCTGCCCAAAATACAATACTTACAATTGCATCATAACTGCTTGTATCAACATTATCAGGCATACCCTCAGGAAGTGCGGACGCCGAAACATTTAAAGCAATTGTATTAGCAATAACAGCTACCGTTGCATATGCTTTAATAATATTTTTTCCTGCTTTCTTAACATTGATTTTCATTTTTGAAAACCCCTTTCTAAAAAATTAAGCGGACAAATTGTCCGCTTTTATAAAATAAAAAAGAGAGCATTAAAACTCTCTTTTATGACTTATTTATGTGATTTTGTGTACTAAAACTGTTGCTTGATTTTTTTAGTAACTCAAAACCTTTTTTACTAATGTCAACAGCAATAGAAACCCCGGCTGTAGCAGTTGCCGCTCCCGTCTTAGCAGCCGCATTTACCGTTGTTTTAGCAGCCTTAGTAGCTACTTCGGCATTCTTTTTTGTCGCTTGTGCTGCTTGTTTCGCTTTTTGTATTTTATCTGCCGCTTGCTGCATATTATCAGGTGTAACTTTTGTAATTTTGAGATTTGTCTTAATACCTTTTCTGTCCTGCTGGGCAAAATAGGTATTAAGTTTATCAGTCGGCTTTGCATTGCCGTTCTCATCTACGCTAATAAACTCATACTTTTTAAGCATATCAAACATTTTTTTCATAACGGGGTTATTATCAAAGGATTTGATATTGAGTGTATCTACATACCTAAATACATTTACATCATCTTTAGTTCCGGTAAATTCTACCACGGCTGTATTTTTAAAGTTTTCGTTGTACAATGTATTCTTGATGTTTTTTTCGAGCTGCTTTTTAAAATCCTCTGAATTGACCAGCTCTTTGCCTTTGTCGGTAAGAGTATAGATTACATCACTCTCGGCTTTCGACCACTCACGCTTGAGCAAGCCGTCGTTAACAGCGTTGTTGTATGTATCCATTACATTATTTAAGAGCTTTTCGTCATCCTTACACAGTTCAGATATAGCTTTTTCAGTGATTTTGTCTGTGTCAGCATAAGCAATATCAGTGAATTGCCCTGTTAGCTTAATATTGCTTGACAATTCATTTACATTATTGCTTTTCTGTTGCACGGATTGTTGTGCTGTTTCGGTTACAACATTATGATTTTTTCCGTTGTTTCCGTAAATCGCTTTATTAATAATGATTGATGTTGCTTGTTGCACTACGCCTTTAACAGTTTGTGTAGCAAACATTGTCTGAGCAGTATCTTCAACACTATTCATTTACTTGTTGCATCTCCTTTATTTTTTCAACTACAGGACTTATGTCAAACATAAAATCGTCCTCATAAGGCTCATCTGAAAAATCCTGCACAGGAGGTAACTCTCCGTTGTCAACACTTTCGCAGTATTCCTCATATTCTTCTTCTGACGGTTCTTCATTCGCAGGAAGTTCGATTTGAACATTATTGCGTTCAAATTCAGCTTCAAGCTCTGCTTGCTCCTGTTCATTTTGTATTTTGACTTCTTCTTCATATGCCTTTAGCTCTTCTTTAGATTGTGTATTATGCTTATCGTACATTTTATGATATTCAATTAATCGCTGCGTCCATATTGGCATATATACAACAGAAACATCTGTACAATTATGCACAAACTCTTTGTGTTTCGAGCCACACTCGACAAAGCGTGGGTGCGACGGAGTATCAAATTTTGGCAGGTAAAACGGGTCTTCGTATCCAACGAAAACGATACAGCAGCCGCCGTACTTACGGTTTTTACCCTTTGGTTTAATTGCCTTTTTGATTTCGTTAGGATAGAGCAGAGGTCTTTCAATATACGCTTCGGTATCTTGACCACCTCCGCCGTTTGACATACCACGATTAAAACTTCTGCTGTCACCACGAACGGTAATTTTATCGAGTTTAGCGGAAACATAGTCAAGTGTATCCTTATCCTTTGACCCCAAGAAAGTAAAAATATCACAGTTACCGATGATAGCTTCGTATGTTTTTTCGTAGATAGCCTTAAGCTGGGAAATACCTTGCAACACAATACATATTCTTATGTTGTAGCTGCGGACTACAGAGAGAATTTCATTAAACGAAGGTACTTCACCTATGTTTGCAAATTCGTCCATTTCACAGCTTACAAGCAGAGGCAAACAGCCGTTGTACTTCGTATCGGCTATATACATAAGTCGCTCAAACAGCTGAGTATAGAAGATATTTGAAATTGCCTTGTATGTGTTTCTTGCTGCGGGTAAAACAAGAAATATTACAGTTTTTTCGACACCGACCATATCAAAGTCCATCTCATTAGTTGATGTGATTGCGTCCAAGTCGGTTGTAGCAAACAGTGTGAGTCTGTTAGATAATACTTCAAGAACCGAAGCCATTGTTTCCTGTGGAAGTCCCTGAAAGCCTGTCCAGCTTATTGTTCCAAAATCATTCGGGTACTTAACGGCGTGCTTATTCATACATCTTGCAAGCTCGCAGGACATATCAATCTGATTGTCAGCATACGCAACGCTGTTGACTAAACGAACCACTCTGCCGAACGATTTAATTTCCGTATCGTCCTTGAACAGATACAGCATAAGCATTGATAGAATTTTCTGTGCGTCACCGCTCCAAAAGTCCTCCTTTTCGCCCTCGCCTTTTGTATTTTTCATAAACAAGTCAGATAACGAAAAAACATCCTGCTCTGATTTAAGATATACAAAAGGATTGTAGGAATTGCTGTAATGTAAATCTTTAAGATTGAGGACTCTCACCTTATATCCGTTTGCTGTAAGCATTCTTGATAAATCTCTATACAGCTCACCTTTTGGGTCTGTTACTACATAGCTTCCAAGCATTTGCATAATGTGTGGCTTAATACCTCTGAAGGTCTTACCTGCACCGGAACCGCCTATCATTATTTCATTAAGATTAGCTGTTTTAGAGCCGTCAATCGGTACATAGAAATCTTTTGCAACAGGTATTGCATTTTCGGGATTTGAAAATTCTTCTATCAGTTCATCATCTGCCCATTTGGCAGAACCGTGTTCCATTCCCTTGAAATCATTTCTGTCTGCTGATAAAAACATTATCCATATTAATGCGGCAACTATAAGATAGACCCACCAAAGCGAAAGATGTATTTTTAAAATTTGCTTAATTATCTCAATTCCAAACGGCAAAGAGAAATCAAATGAAAACATATTGCTGATAGCTGTCAGTAACTGAAAATTTTTCATATCCTGTATAGTTATATTGTTTTCATAACTATAATTAAGGACAGAATAAATACCTAATGACACCAACAGAAAAAAGATAACAAACATAATGCTTAGCATAATAATCATAGGTTTTTTGCTTTTCCCGCGATTACGCAAGATATTTTGACTTGGTTGTGACAATATGACCATCTCCTTATACAACAAAAGAGGGAGCAATCAATACTCCCTCTTTAAAAATTCATCCTATGATTTTTGGTGCTGAAACTGTTGCCTGATTTATAACTGACATTACCTTATTGGCATCAGTAGCTTTAAATTTAATAAGATTGTCAGTTGCTGACTTTGCAAGCTGAAACTCTACACCGGCTTTTTTTAACCGCTTAATATTATCATCCGTTGCTCTTTTGTACATATACTCAGTGTTGTACTCATTGATGTATGCTTTATTAAGCAACTGATAAGAATTTTTGCTCTTTGGCACTACAATTGAGCGGTATTCACCGGTAGAAGATAAGTAAGCCGGCATACTGATTGTTAAATTACCATTGTCTGTATGCCTAAGTTTTACATTATGCACCACAAAAGAAGATACTACTAAATCCGCACGAGCAAGAAAGGTATTTCCCTCACTATATTTAGAGCAATTTACAATTCTTACTTGCGGTGAATATTTCTTGTTGCTTGTAGCATTGTCAATATAAGTAAATTGACCTGTTTCGTACATATCAATCAGCTTATCATTAAGCGTCTGCCTGACCTTGCTGTTAAACGGATGTGCAACGTCAATGTATGTACCGTCTTTAGTTAGCTTTGCAGGCATTTTTACATACAGACCGCCATATTTGCTTTCTTTGAGAGCAATGCTGTTAATAGTGATAGTATCATCAACAGTCACATTAGCAAGAGCAACCGTTCCTCTTCGTGGTTGCTGAAGAGGAGTTATTATAACTTGCGACAGCGTATTCGGTGGCTGAACGGTAAAGTTATCACTCATTATGTTCACCTCTTATGTCATTGGCATTGAATGTTTTACAGTTCTGATTAACCTTACGACTTCATCTTTGTTAGCTTCACTACATTTAACTATGTAGTGATCACCGGACTTGCGTGTATTGCTGATATATTCGTCACGCTTTGTTTGCAACAAGCGTTGATACTCTTCTTCGCTAAGTTTCAAGTAAACATCAGAAGGTTTATTGTAATTATTATCAACAAAATCGCATCTTCCGTCACCGTCAGTATCTCGGTTACGGAGCTTTTCAATTGTTCCAACAGATTTACGAGCATTTTCAATCGGTATATCCTGATAAATTACTTTTTTGTTTGTCATATCAATTACCTCACATTTTTCATTGTATTATTCTGATTATTTGCAATTTTAATAATATTGTTTTTTTCTTCTGCCGGATACTTAATAATATAATTTCCATCATCAGACTGCGAAAACTCTTTGTATCCCTCAGAAGAAAGAATGTCCTTTTGTTCTGCTGAAATTTTCATATACCTGTAACCGATTTCATCAGACAAATTGTCCGCACGAGAGCCAAGTTTATCACATTTCTGCGATAATCCTGTAAAACCTTTTTCAATGAGATGAAGCAAGCCTTTATCATTATCAAGGTGCTTTGGAGCTTCGGTTATATCTTTGCCGGCAAGCACTGCTACCGCATTTGCGGCGGAATGTCTTACTCCGCCCAATTCTTTAGAAAGCAACTTAGTTCGTTCCGCACTTGTTTTGAATGTTTCCGAAGCTGAATGATAGAGTTTTGCACCTTCTTTTACAAGCGAATCAAATTTTGTTGCCTTCAAAGCTGTTTTGAAAGCATTACTACCTTTCAGTCTGAATGTCATAAGAAGTGATTTCAATGTGCTGCTGCATTTTTTTCCATATAATTTTAAATTTGAAACTTTATTTTTGCTCTCATTAATCATTGTTTCCTGAGCGTCTTTAATCTTTTCGTCTTGCAGGTTTTCAAGACTTTTATTCATAGCTTCAATTTGCTTTTCTAAAGCAATAATTTGAGTCTGAAGTTCTGCAACATATTTGCCAAACTTCTCTATGTCGTTACTGTCATTGTTCATACCCTCAGATTTAGCAATTCGGATAAGCTGACTTACAAACTCCGGTAACATTACTTCGTTTTTTACTGTTGTATTCATATTTACCGACCTTTCATTATAATTTAATAGCATTATTGTTGAGTAACTGTTGCACTTTGACTTTGTCAGCAGCAGGATATTTGACGATAAATTTTCCTCCGTCATCCGAGGGTGCAAAATCTTTGTAACCCTCAGAAAAAAGAATGTCTTTTTGCTTTTTGTTGACCTTGGCATAGTGATACTCATCATCACTACTCTCTACTATATCTTGTTTCTTATTTGCTTTATTGGACGAATTGTCCATTTCAAGAATAGCGTTAAGTTCTTTAAGTCGAGCAAGTTTCGTATTAAGCTCTTCTTCTTTGTCAAAAGTGGTATTGACAGCTTCTTTTGCTGAATCACAGTCGCTCTCAACCTTTGAAAGTTCATTTTTTGCTTTTTCAAGCTCACCGGGCAAGGACTTAAGTACATTATCAATTCTCGTCAAATTGCCGAAAATATCCTGACCTAATTCAACATCATAATGAGCAGAGCCATTAAGCGTTAAAATATATTTATTACTATGGTAAGAGTCAAATCTTAGGTCGAGAATAAAGCCTTTATATTCACCAATTCTGACTTTATCAGAGCCAATGCTTTTATCACAAGCAAGAAGCAGTTGTTGTCCTGCTTCTTTTTTGTCATTATAAGTAATGCCTTTAATTTTAAGTGCAAAATCGTCATTGATATGACTTTTTGCAAGCTCAATATCACTTTTTATTTTTTCAACATTATATTTTGCACTGCTGATTTTCTGCGGAAAAGTGCTTGCAATTTGGTCTTCAAGCTCATACTTTACAGATAAGAAATTAGCCTTTAATATTTTTAGCTTTGATACCTGAACATCCAAATCCATCTTCTCTTTAATCAAAGGATTGCCGCTTGCAAGTGCTTTAATCTCTGAGTACGAGAAAGCCGTTTCGTCAATATCCTCCGCTGACCTTACAGGAGATTTACTTGTCATTATCTGACTTATAAACTTTTGCTTGTTTTCAACAAGCTGATACAAATACGCATCAAAAGTATTTTCAGTTACATAGCTATAGATATGTACCAAAGAATTTTTATTGCCCTGTCTTATAATTCTGCCTTCACGCTGCTGTAAATCCGCAGGACGCCAAGGGCAATCAAGGTGATGTAAGGCTATAAGTTTATCCTGACAGTTAGTACCCGCTCCCATTTTACTGGTAGAGCCGATAATAACTCTTATTTTGCCACTTCTTACTTGACTGAAAATATCTTGCTTCTGCTGATTAGTCTTAGCATCGTGAATAAATGCAATTTCGTTTTCGGGAATACCTTTTGCTATGAGTTTTTCTTTTAAATCATCATATACATTAAATTTCCCCGCACCGTCGGGAGTAGATAAGTCACAGAAAACCATCTGTGCAAGTCTATCTTCTTTTGTTTTATCCCACAGAGAAAAAATATTATCCGCACAAGCGTTCAATTTACTTCCCTCAAAATCAGGTAGCATAGGATTGATAAGTCGTTGGTCAAGTGCAAGTTTTCTGCCGTCATTTGTAATTTTAAGCATATTATCCTTTGACGGGTCAACAGCACCACTACGAACAATTTCCGCTCTTTCTGCAAGTCCAGCGAGAATATCTTTTTGTTGCTCTGATGGTTTGGTAAGAACATTATGTCGTTCTACTTCAGGAACATCTAAATCTAAAACATCAGCGGTTTTAATGTCAGCAATTTCCCTAAATGTACTCATCAACTCCGGCAAATTAAAGAATTTAGCAAATCTTGTCTTTGCTCTGTACCCATTACCTTCCGGGGAGAGTTCGAGTGCTGTTACCGTTTCACCAAAGGTAGAAGCCCAAGCATCAAAATTATTAAGTCCCAACTCAAGTAGCTTGTTGTACTGCAAATACCTCTGCATTGTGTATAACTCTGTCATTGAATTGCTTATAGGTGTTCCTGTTGCAAACACAACACCTTTACCGTCTGTAATCTCATCAAGATAACGGCACTTCATAAAGAGGTCGCTTGACTTCTGTGCTTCGGTCTGACCTACACCTGCTACATTTCGCATTTTAGTGTAAAGGAACAAGTTTTTGTAATAGTGTGCTTCGTCAACGAACAATCTGTCTACACCAAGCTCCTCAAAGGTAACAACATCATCTTTCCTTGATTGGTCGTTGAGCTTTTGTAGTTTGTTTTCCAAATTCTTTTTTGTTTTTTCGAGCTGTTTAATTGTAAAGTTTTCAGCGTTGTTGTCTTGTGCAAACGCAATGCTTTCAATAACATCATCAATCTGCGTTTCGATAATTTGACGCTGCCTTTCAATGCTCATCGGTATCTTTTCAAATTGCGAATGACCTATGATTACTGCATCGTAATCTCCCGTTGCTATACGGCTGCAAAATTTTTTTCTGTTCGCTGTTTCAAAGTCTTTCTTTGTTGCAACCAAGATATTAGCGGCAGGATAGAGCTGCATAAATTCAATACCCATTTGCTCAGTAATATGATTTGGCACAACAAACAGCGACTTATTGCATAAACCTAAACGCTTACTTTCCATTGCGATAGCGACCATTTCAAAGGTCTTTCCGGCTCCGACGGTATGTGCGAGCAAGGTATTTCCGCCGTATATTGCGTGAGCTACTGCGTTTCTCTGATGTTCTCTTAACTGTATTTCACTGTTCATTCCATCAAAAATGAGGTGACTGCCGTCATACTCACGGGGACGAACAGAGTTAAATTTTTCGTTGTAAAGACGGCAAAGTCTTTCTCGTCTATCTCTGTCTGAAAAAATCCAACTTGCAAAGCGACTCTTTATAAGCTCCTGCTTACTCTGAGCAATGGCTGTTTCCTCCTTGTTCAGTATTCTTTTTTCCTTGCCGTCCTCAAAAACATTATCAAATATTTTTACATCTCTTAAATTGAGTGTATCTTCAAGTATTTTGTAAGCATTGATTCTCTTAGTACCATATGTGCTGACTGCATTTACAGATTTATCGAAGCTCTTATGTGATATTCTCCACTCGGAATTATATTCAGAATACGAAACATCTATCGAATCCCTTATGTATCGGGGAGTTCCTATAGTTTCATACATAAAGTCCCTTACCACATCAACAGGCAACCAAGTAGCACCTAAACGAACATCAATCTCAGTTGCAGTTAAGTCAACAGGCTGAACAGCTTTAAGTGCGGTTATATTGCTGTCATATTGCTCCGGCTTATCGTAACTATATGATAAAGCTGTTCTGAGTTTTTCTCTTACATTGCCTGACAGATACTCATCAGCAGTTTGATAAACGTCCGTTCCGGGTACATTAAATATTACCCCCTTAAGCTCATCAATAATATCATCAACAGATTTGCCGTAGAGTTGACTCATATATTCCAAGTCAATCTTTGCTTTTTCTGAAATGGATACCGCAAGTGCGTCAGATGCTGTATCGACTTTATCAACAGCCTTATGCGGCTTGATTGTTCGCTTGCTAAAAATATCCGATTTGCCCTTATAATTCTTTTCACTGTCAAATTTTTCAAGTGATGCAAGCAAATTGATTGAGTTATCTTTTTCGAAAGCCTTCATATTTGCTTTTGAATTAATATAACCATACTCATTGACGAACCTATCATAGATAACATTGAGCTTTCGCTGAGAGTTTGCAATAATCTCATCAGGCATATCCTCAAGTTGATTATTAAGAACTTCTCGAAGAGCCTCTCTTACTTTAACAAGAGCTTTTATTCTTTTTTCTGCTGTTTTATTAACTTTTTGCTTCTCCATAACGCTGTTTTGACGATAATATATATCACCGTCAACAACTGTATAAGAGAAATTTTTAACATCAGGAGTAGCAGGAATTAAGTCTGTGTCCTCATCATCCTCCGTATCTTCAAAGAGCTTTTCGATTGCCTGTGCTTTATACTCTCCGTCAATATTAGATACAGCTTCATTCAGCAAGTCCTCAAGATTTGCATTTTCATAAGCAATGCACTCTGCTTTTGCTCCGAACGGTCCTGAAACTTCTTGCATTTCGCCGAGTATCATTTCCGGGTGTTCGACAAAGTAGCTGTTAATTGTAATACCGTTATCATCTTTGCCAAGATGTACCCAATCAGGCTCAATGTCAATCATTCTCTCACGCTTTTTCAGTATCAGAATATCGGAAGTAACCTCCGTTCCGGCGGTCTTTGAAAAAGTATCATTTGGAAGTCTGATTGCTCCGAGAAGTTCCGCTCTCTGTGCTATGTATTTTCTTACTTTAGAGGACTTTTTGTCCATTGTACCCTTAGAAGTAATAAAAGCAATTATGCCGCCCGGTCTTACCTTATCCAATGTCTTTGCAAAAAAGTAATCGTGAATAAGGAAATTATATTTATCGTACTTTTTATCAAGCACTTTAAGCTGAGCAAACGGAACATTACCGACTGCAGCGTCAAAAAAATTATCTGGAAGATTGGTTGTTTCAAAGCCTTGCACCGCAATATTAGCCTGCGGATACAGCTTACTTGCAATTCTGCCGGATATATCATCAAGCTCTACTCCGTAGAATTTGCTGTCTGACATATTGGTCGGGCATAACCCCATAAAGTTGCCGACACCGCAGCTTGGCTCAAGGATATTGCCTGTTTTAAATCCTAAGTTATTAAGTGCATTATACACTGCTCGGATAACTGCAGGAGGTGTATAGAATGATGTAAGTGTGCTTGCTAATGCAGCTTTATACTCATCATCGTTTAGTAGAGCTTTTAGTTGTGCGTTGTTTTCAGCTTTGAAATAGCTGTCAAGGCCTCCCCAACCTACATACTTTGCAAGTATTTCTTGTTCTGCTGGTGTAGCCTGTCTGTTGCTGCTTTCAATTTCCTTAAGCGTTTTTATTGCGTTAATATTATTGGCATAACGCTCACTTTTTGTACCATCGGCAAAATTATCATCTGTGATTACATAGTTTTTACCATCAGAAGAAAAAATAACATCTTCTCGCTTTTGCTGAGCGGACAAATTGTCCGATTGCTCTTCCACTTCTTTTACAAATTCTTCCCCATAAACAGGAGTTAAGAGTGATGGTTCGTTATCTCTTTCCTGTTCAAGTATTGGCACAAGATTTTTATAGTTATCATACTGCCTTAAAAAGTCAATAACACCGCCGTCACCGTCGCCTATATCCTGCCGCTCTGTGTATTTTGTGCCGTCGGGCATATTGATAATGAATTTTGTTTTGGCATAGCCTTGATGAACTCCGTCAATTTCACCATCTTCGTAAGCTTGATATATTGCGTCCATATCATTGCCATATGTGTCTTGCTCATACTGTCTGAGTCTGACCCATTCATCATCGGCAGACTTCATAATTCTGTCAAAATCTGCTACCGAATAAGTCTTGCCATCTTCAAACGCAGAATGTTCGCTCCAGTCGCAAGTGATTGTCGGACGGTCGGCTTTTGGTTCGATGTCAGCTTGCTGTAATTTTTCATAATCATCAGCTGACATACTTCCGTCATAAACTGCCGTATCGAAATCATCTTCGAAACCCATACTGAATTTATCGGAAAAAGGCAAATTATTTTGCTTTGCAACTTCCTGTGCTTTGTTACGCAAGCTTGTTCTTTCCGCTATATCCTCCGGCTCAACGGTCAATATTTTATAACCGATTTCAACAAGCAAGTTTTCGTTATCTTCAAGATAAGAGGACGGAAATCCGACCATTGGTATCTTTTCTCCGTTAATTGTTCGTGACATAAGCGTTAAATTAAGTGCCTCGGCTGCTTCTTGAGCATTATCACCTAACACCTCATAAAAGTCACCCACACGGAACAGTATTATCGCATCGGGATTTTCTGATTGTATCTCTGAATAAGAGTCATAATAACCCTTTTGGTTGAAATTGGTATCGCCTGACAAAGCAATATTTGTAAGCTGATTTTTTACATCATCAGTCAGACCTTCGGCGAAGTGGCTGTTACTGTTGTATTTGTCGAGCGAATCACGGAAGAATTCACTGTCAACATCGACTGCAGTTTGTCTTCCTACTGAAACAATATAGTCAAAAAACTCAGATGTGTTATCAGGGTATTTTTTTGATGCTTCAATAACTTGTTCGTAAGGTATTTCTGTAATAACAAACTGACCGCCTGAATCTGCATCAGGATTGTAATAAATGTATGTAAACGATTCTTTGTCTAAATTATTGAAAAATAAATCTTTATCAAGCGATTTTTTAACAAATAAATGTTCATTAAACTGCCTATTTTCTGTAATCTTTTTTTCAAACTCTTCTTTGCTCATATCTGTACTGAGCAAAGGATAACGGCTGTCAAACAATGATACAGTATTATCGGTTATACCGATAATCTTATACTCATCAGCTCCGATGTAACACTTTTTCCCTACAGAATATGCAAGTTCTAACTCCTCAGCAGGGATTTCGGCTTCTTTTTGTTTCTCTGCGGGTAGTTCTTTTGCTTTCTTATAGTCAATGTAACCTTGTTTTTCAGCTGAATTTAGGTATCCGTCGGTTTTGATGAGATAGGATATAATCTTAGCGACTTTTTCCCATTTGAGTAATATTTTATTTTCGGTGTTTTTGTTAGCTAATAACAGCCCTTTTCCATCCCAATCAACACCAATATGGTTATAAGTTGCGGCACTTGACTTACCGCCAATCCCATACTCATTTTTCAAAAATTGAGCATTATCTTTTAAAGTTTCGTCTTTTGCAAATTGCTCGTATATTCTATATTTTCCGTTTACAACGCCACTTCCCTCAGTAATAATCTTATTGATTTGCTCCTGAGAAATAGAAAAAGCAGAGGAATTATCAATTACCTCTGCTTCTGTATTGCTTTTTAAATTTTCTTCATTTAGATGTAAATCATTTCTTCGAGAACTTCCTGACGAGCTTCTTCCTGAATGCCGTTCGCCAACTGAACCCACTTGAGCCAGTCTTTCTCCTTGAGTTCCTCGGTTACTCCCAATGCTTCTCTCTTCTGCTCTATCAATGTTTCGTACCTCTCCTGTGCCTGAGTCTGAATTGTTTCGAGGTGGGTAAAGATTTCCCCTGACATCAGCATCATATCGAATTCTACTGGATTGTTCGTTTTCAGATATTCTTTCCTTGCCATTCCCCACATATTCAACTCCAATTTCGGGAGTTGGAGAGTTGGCGTCCAATATCCCTCTTTGTCCCTGGCGTACTCCAGACCATAGGCTATTATTGTTTCGTTTGCCATTATTAAGCACCCTTTCTTTCTGTATTGTATATGAAATAATTTGCAATATAGATTTTGCTGTACCAAAAGTAGCATTACCTAAAGCTACAGCCGCTTGTGAGCTATCATAATATGTTACTTCTCTGAAATCTCCAAAATTAAATATTTTAGTAATATCAAAACCACAGCGAGAGCATATTACAGCCATTGCACTTTTTGCAACTATGTCAGAATGTATTTTCCTTGCATTATCATACCTCGAAATTGTTGCTTTTCTATATACATTCTTAAGTATTTGATAATTATTCTCGGAATTTGATTTAGCAAGAATGTTAATTGCACCTGCAATAACTGTTTCAAAGCTTTTTGCTTTTAAACCAAATTTTTTATTGAGAGCAGTTACAATACTTTGCTCGTCTTTTATATCGTACTTCCATAAAGGAACAGGTTTTGATTTTTCTGTTTCGATAGTTTGAGAAATATCATAATACAATTTTACTCTACTATTAGATCCATTGAAAACAATCGAGGGAATAGCGACTGCGTTTTTATCAATCATTCGACCGAATTTTTCAACCCACGCTTTTTTAGGTAACACTGCTGTAGAATTTGGAAAAGTTGTATTGACTAAAACAAGTTCTTTAAAATCCAGTTTGTAATTGTGGCAAGCTGAATATAAAAATTTAAGCCAATCATTTGGTGTTGCAGTGAGATTCCTCAGTTCATTTTCGAACATACGAATATAATTATTAAGTCGATTTTCATATTCTATTGACATCATTATCCTCCTAACATTTTATTACTTTAAAGCATAAAAATCAAGCCTAACTTGAACTTTTTTTGATTAAGTAATAAAGTCCATCGCACTTATATAAGTTTGGTAGCATATAGAGTCCTCCTTTTCTTAAATGTCAAATTGAATTAGCTCGCAAAACTATTATTGCAAGGTTACCTTCTTTCCGGGATATAATATATTATTTATATTGTTGCTGTTGCTCTCAAGAAAAACAAGATTGTAAGAGCCGTTTTCTTTTTTAAACACAGCGTAATCAATATCTGAGTTTTTAATAAGGTCATATTGCTTTGAGCTTATAACCTTGTAACAAAGTTTTTCTCCTGTTTCTTCTGATTGTTTTTTCAATCTTCTGTTAATCTGAGAGTTGACCTGCACAAATGTTGGTGCAGTTGGCTCTGTTGATTTATTCGGATATAGTAAATTCAATATCCTGTCTTTATCATTTTCGAGAAAAACGATATTGAACTTATCTTCTGATTTTTGAAATTTTGCAAACTGAACACATTTTAAATTTAAAATTTCAATTTGCTTTTTGTTTACCATCAGATACTCAAGTTCTTTGCCTGACTTTTTAAGTCTTGCATATGTTTTTTTGTTTCTGATGGTGTCAGCTTGTGAAATAATAGAGTCAGCATTTTCAAGACCGAGAACATTTGCTATTCTTTTAAGATTGTGTTCTTTAACCATAACCATAGCAATACCTGTTGTCATATCAACATTTGCATAACACAGTATCCCGTCATTGAATAGTTTAGCGAGCTGGAAGCTATATAACTTAATTTGTGCCGTATTACCAAGTGTACCTGTTAATTCCTTATACGGTACATTTGATATTCTTTTTTTCATCTTTGTATAATCTGTAGTTTGTCTGACTGTATATTTCAAATTTTGCTTGATTACATTTTTGTGAACTGATTTTTTAGAATTTGTAAATATGTGCTTTATTAATTTCAGAGTAAACACAAAAGGATTTTTAAAAAAGCGTAAGTTTTCGAAATACTTATGATTTGTTACTTTAACTTTATCAGCGTAACGCTTTTCGTAACGCTCCCATTGTCTTTTAGCTTCTTGTTCCATTTCCTCTAAAACTTTTTGTGTATTTTCTTTTCTGTAGGTTTTCTTTTTCTTCTTTTCGGTTTGCAAACCTAACGCTTTATCAATATTGGCTTTGCAATATTTATTGCCAAATTGTTTTGCAAGTGTGTCGGCTCTTATCGATTTTGCTTCGCCGTTTTTGTGAAACACAATATGTGCGTTGCCGTATTTAATTTCATAATCGTTGCTTTCAAAAAAGTTTATAAACTCTTCTTTTGTTTTGCAATCTTCAAGTGCTTTATCAATATCATTGACAAGATTAAATTTCCAACTTTTGCCCTCAATGGCTTTGCGAAACGTAGCATCATCAAGTCTGCACGTTTGTTGCGGATTTTCAATTACATTTAAACCATACTTGTAGCACAGCTCATCCGAAACTCGTCTAATCATTCTGACAGTTTTCATATTGTCAAGAAATTTGTGTCCGTCGATTGGCGATACTGAATTAATAATAAAGTGATTATGTAAACACTTACCGTCAAGGTGAGTAGTCATTACAACCTGCATATCGGGGAAACATTTATGAATTAACTCTCTGCCTATTTTGTTTGCAAGCTCAGGTGTTAATTTATCATCAACCGCAAAAGATTGTACAAGATGATGTGCAAGAATTTTATTATCCTTATCATACATTTTTCTTGTTTGTTGAAAAAATTTTGTTGTTTCCCAATTTGTAAAATTTGAATTTGTTAAATTGCAGTATGTAAGTTCAGGAGTTGTTTTATCTTTGCGAGTTATGTAGTTCAACGCATTAAAGATGTGTGCATTTGATGTCATTCGATTAGACATTTGCTTTTTAGGGTCTTTGTTTATTGTTTTAACCACTGCCATTAATTACATTTCCTTCTTTGCTGAATTCACTCGACTGTTTATAATTGCCAAAGCATTGTTGATTTCTTCAACGACTTCTTCACTCAGCTGATTGTGAGAATTTTCTGAATCAGATTTTGGCTCGCAGATATACGAAACGAATTCTGACATTTTATCGTAACAGTCGGATAGAATATTTTTTGCTGATTCTATTTGATTTGAAGAAATGTATTTGTTTGTGTTTGCGATTGCTGCAATCTGATTCAGGTTATTGCCAAGTGCGGATAATTGATATAGCAGTTCGGGAAAATTCTCGCATACTACTATTCGCTTTCGTCTTACACATTTTAGAATGTACTCCGAAATTGACATATTGTTGAGTGCAGCCTGATATGCGATTTCCGCTTTTTCGGCTTCTGACACTCTTATATATATCCTATAGCTTTTAACTTCCTTTTTCATTTTTCCCTCCCAAAACTGCAAATTTGCCTGATTTTTGCCTTTCTTTTTCTGAGGGCTTTTGTATCATCATTTCGGCACGAAATGATGATACGCCAGCACAGATTTTGTACGCACAAAATCCGATTTGTGCGTACAAATCGCTGGTCAGGTGTATACCCCTGAAACCCCATAGTTTTTATTTTTGTAAAAACTAAATCGCATACGCTCACCAACAGAAAAAGAAACTTTTTCTGTACAATCCGAAAATTGATTTATAATCAATTTTCTCCATTTGCATTTTCGTCAGCACTTGCTTCCGATGTATACTTTTCCAAAAAATCCTGAAAATCATTTACGGATTTAATTCCGTAGTCCGACAAAACCGAGCACAGCTCGTTGTGCTTTTCTTTTTCAATTTGCAGCTCAAGCTTCTTTTTTTGTGCGTTGAGCTTTTTAATTTTCTCTTTTGATTTTTCAATTTCAGCTTTTGTGTTTTCAATTTCTGAAATCACCTTTTTTAATTTTTCCGATGTTGATATTTTCATTTTTAATTTCTCCGTTTTCACTAAAAACAAATTCAGTTCCCTTACCGCTATTACCAAGAGTAAGGTCATTCGGTTTTGTAATTTTATTTTTATCAAAATATTCTTTTGTCAATAAAGAAAATTTTGAAACAGAATCGTTCTTTGAGTCTGCAACGATAAAAATAATATCTTTGCTATCATATCCTTTAAGCATTTATTATCACCTTACAATTAACAGTTTAAATTATATATGTAATTCATATCAACTTTTTCGGGAATACCATTAACCTTGCCATTCCACGAATACTGATGAATGTCAACAAATGCCGGAAGCTCATTGTACGAATTATTTGGTGCTGCCATCCAAATTAAATATTTGCTCGCAAGCTCATCGGGATAAGCACTGTCAACAAGCATTGATTTTGCCGAATACAAACCCGACTCGAAACCGTTGCTTTTTATGCCGTCACAAAATGTTGAAATTATATCAGTTAGTGTTCTGCGTGGCAAAACAGCTTGTCTGTATTCTTCTACATCAAAAAAAACCGGCAAGTCAAACTCTTTACCTTGAATGGTTTTCATACAATTTCTTACTTCTGCTTTTGCCGCATCGACAGATGTAGCGTAACTGTACCAATACGCACCGACATTTAAGTCGGCGGCTTTTGCTTGCTTATAATATTTCTGAAATTCATTATCCTCTTGATTCGGGTCTTTTCCATAGCCTGCTCTAAGAATTACACAAGTAACACCTGACTTTTTTACTTTATTGAAATCAATATCACCGTTCCACTCTGACAAATCAATACACCTTGATTTGTCAACTTTGATTTTTGCCGTTACAGTTTTACTGCATTGCCTAATTGTTATTGTTGCAATACCGATTTTATTTGCTTTAATTTCAGCCTTATGATTATCCGTAGAAACTATTTTTGCAACTGAGCTATTGGAAGATGAGTAGGTGATCTCATTTAAATTATTATTTGTATCAACACTTACAGTAAAAGTATCGCCGACATTTTTGTTATACTCTGTACAGGATATATTAATCTGCGTATTGTTCTCAAGGCTGTTTTTGCTTATCTCAATCTGCAGATAAGATACATCGTTTACATCAAGCTTACCGTCATTGTTTAAATCATAGTCTGTATTATCACTGAAATTAGATATTTCGTTCTGCAAAAATGTAACATCGTTTACATTCACAGTATTGTCATTGTTGACATCAAAGCCGGCAGCAAATACAGATGTGCTGTAACAGATGACCGACAATATTGCTGTTGCTGTAATCAGCAATTTCTTGAATAGCTTATTCATTTTCCGTTCCTTTCTCATTTGGTTTAATTACTTTGTATTAATTTGGGGTTTGAAGGTCATAGCAGAGCAAGGTATTGAAGTCAACAGAAAAGTATCTTGCAAGCATTAGTATAGTTACATATGTCATTGTAGTAGTTCCCATTTCATAGTTAGTATAGGTACTTCTGTCTACTCCCAAATAGTCTGCAACTACTTTCTGTGAAACACCTTTTTGATTTCGCAGCTGTTTTAGTCTTTGTCCTATTTGCCTGTAAATAAAGCGTGATTTAATTCTATATCCCATAAGTAATATCTCTCCTATTGGTTATTTGAAATCTTAATTTTATAGCCTGCAAGAAAAATTTATCCCACTCTGAATAGCCGAAAATGTTATAGACATTATTCTTTTCTTGATGTTCTTCTGTGGGATAACCATTCCACAGTACAAACGCAAGCCTAATGGCTCTAACAGAACCACTTGTTTGCCAAGGCTGATTAAAATTTTCAGGGCAGATACAATTTGATTCAAAATCAAACATTTGACTTGCTTGAGCTTCGTCATAACAAGCAAGTGCAAGCAGATACATCACAGATATTGTATCAGCTCTTACTCGCTTGCATTTCTTAATCAGCTTGTGAAATAACTCTTCGTGCCTTTTACTGTCAAAACTAATTTCCATTTTTCTCTCCCTCCTAATCCTCATTATTTAAAACTCGTTCTCCTCTGACACACAGCCTGTGAGTGTTTACACCTATCGGTGTGCAGGTAACAAGAGTACATTGGTCCTTATCAAGCTCGCAGTTGTAATACACATCTTCAGGAAGTATTATCTCAATCGTTGTCACCTTGTAAACAAGCTTTTCATCAAGCGTATGCAGAGTAAATGTATCACCGACCGAGAGCTTATCAAGATCTGTAAACAACTTGTTAGTCGTAAGTCCAGAATGACCTGTAAGTACACAATGTGTTCCCTTGCCCCCTATCGGCAGAGAAGTTTTTTCGAGGTGTCCTATTGCTACCGACAGGGTTTTTTCATATACAGTAGCGTTACTGATGTAAGGCTACTTTTAGTTTCATTTCTGCTTTTTTAATGACTTTACCTTTTGTATTAATCTATAACAGCAGCCTGTTATAAACGGTCTAAGCATTTTTTTGCATACACCGAACATAAACAAATACATTAAGCCGAGTATAAAATAATATCCGTTAGAATTATCAACAGATGTATAAGCAAAAAACCAATTAAAAAATTTCTCTATCTCAGTGCTAAAAAGCAAACAGGATATTCCCATAAGAATTGCAGTAACAACTATATTGAACAGAGTGTTTATAAGTATAGTTTTTTTATTTTCTCTTGTTACACACATTACCGTAAAATTTAAAGTTATTGCCAAAACATTAATTACAGTGAAAATTTCTAAATAAAACAGCATTTATTTTTAAAACTCCTTACATCTTTCAGTACTTAACAAGTATAATAATTATTACAATTTTCATATTAAACATTCAGCTCATTTTATTGTTAAGTCTTAACTAATATACAAATCCATTTTGAAAAAGCAAATGCAACCTTGTCATTGTGAGTCCAAGTTTCGTGCTTGAAAATTGTTTTTTCAAGTTCGTCAGCACGCATAATTTTATAATACAAAACTTCTAAATCCAGTTGTTTTTCGATTAGCTCCTTATGATTTTCGATTGAATCAATATAATCAATATCGAAACTTTTTGCCTTTTCAAAATCATCTTTTGGAAAAAACACTGCAAAACTTTCAAATCCTGTTTTGTCGTAATCATAAAAATCGTATTTATTTAGTAGTTCTTTGACTGTCATTTTATTTAATAACTCCTTACATCTTTCAGTAGCTTATTTAATCATCAAATAATAAGAAGATTTCAGCTAACATTAATAAAACATCATAAATCAATAAGGTAATACAATATAAAAAATCACTTTGCTGCTTACAAGATTATTTATCAGTAGTTCTTTAACCGCTTTGCGATTAAGTTTTCCTGTACCTGTACCAAGCAAAGGCACTGCTACAGAGCGAAGATTTAATTTTTCGGCTGTCAATTTTATTTTAGGTATAAGTTTTTCTATTGTTTCAAATTTCGCTTTACCACCCGGAAATCGCATTGTTACAGCGTGAATAATTTTTTTATATTCCATATTTGGAGCATCTGTAACAAATACCTCTCCGGGAGCATAGCCGAATATATGATGAGCTTTACATTCTTTTTTAGCAAGCTTCTCAACTGCTCCTTTTGTAACATACTGTATACTTTCGGCTACACCTTTATGTAATTCCTTAACGCACACTCTTCCACCCATATAGCCAATACCGTTAGAAGCATTCACAATAGCTTCTATATCATCGAGCTTTGTTATATCACCGTAAATAATCATATATACTCCTCAAATGCTTGTTTAGCTTCACTTTCGCTGAAAAAAGCATTTTTACCAACAGTCCAAAATTCATCGCCTGATGTTTTGCACCTTACGCTCATACTGTTTTCTTCTATAAGAATTGCGGTAACGGTATCACTGCACATTAGCATTTCTCCGTCACCTAAGTCATCAATCAAGAAAACTTTTTTACCTATCATATTTTCTACCATATCAGTACCTCCGTTTATCATAACTGGAACTTTTGAGATTGTTTTCTGTTTTTTAATTTCCTTTTGCTCTTTTTCCCTTCCGCAACATTTAAAAGCATTGTAGATAAAAAAGATATATAATATAATTAATGAAAGTAATAAATAAAAAAGATAATTATGTATAGTATCAAAAAATTCTGTATTGGAAGGTAAGAAGAGTATAGGTGTGATATTAATATTCATTTTGTTATACCTTATAATTTTTTATAATATATTGTTTAATTCGGTTATATATTTGAATATAGGTCACTTGTTTGACTTGAAAAAATGTAATTTGTATCGATTTTTCTTTTTGACATCATTGATAAAATTTCATTTCTTTTGTTATAAATTAATTCTTCTTTTTGGCTTAATGGCAAAGAATTTTCAATAGGACTCGGTTTAATATATTCATCTATAATAATTCTATCTATGATAGTAACCAATGTATCTGCTATATCGTCATCACAAGTGAGATTTTGCAAAAATTCAGATATATTTCCTTTTAAATCAATTTTTAACTTTAACAAAAAATCAGTCCTTTCAGAATTGAATTAACAGATTATTTTTGCTTTAGTAATCTGCGTATCCATTTAATTTTTGCAATAGTCCATTCTTTAATCGCCTTAAAGGGATAGAAAGGTGATCCACGAAATACATAAATAACAAACATAAGAAAACAGAGCAATGCAGAGAAATAAACCAAATCCCACCAAGTATAAACACGATTACTTTTATTGCTAATCACCTCATCAGCTGTTGCAGTATCAGTAATCGTATCTTCAACCCTTTCGCCACGCACACACAATCTGTGCGTATTAATTGAGTACGGATAGCAAGTGACCAATGTCACATAGTCTTTGCCGTTCTCAATCTCAAGCTTGCTTGAATCGTCAGGGTCAACTATATTAATCTCACACACCTTGTATGTGAGTGTTTTATTCAATACATTAATCTTAAAGGTATCTCCGATTTCTAACTTGTCCAACTCATCAAAGAACACCTGTTCAGGATAACCGGAGTGAGCGGATATAACAGCGTGTGTGCTTGCACCGCCAATGGGCAAGGAAGTGTTTGCCAAATGTACACAGCCGTTTTTGAGTTTTTCTTCTCTGTTGGTGCTGTCGTGATACACCGGTAAGTCAACATTTATCTTTGGAATTTCGATAGTACACATTATATCGTCATAGTTGAGAATGTTCTCATACTCTGACATTGCTGCATTGTACTCGTTTTTTTCTTCATCGTTTAACGCACTCTTTGCGAGCAATTCGTTAAAATTTTGAGCCTTAGCAAGTTCGTTGTCGATTTCATAATCAGACATTGTTTGAGTGCTTTCACTGTAGTTTTTTATAACTGTTTCATTGCTTTTACTGTTGATGTAATCGGCAATGTTGGGATATACTATAAAGCCTATTCCGACCGCAGCAAGAACGCAGAGGGATATAAAAAATATTTTAGTTTTCATAATTTTTTGTGAGCAAGGGCCACCGATAAATCGGCAGCCCTTTTGTTATAGTTTAATTATTTAGCTGTCTTAGCTGATTTCTTCTTGATGAGGTATGCAAGTACCAATGCAAGAGAAATGCCTACACAAGCCACACCAGCCATTCTGATGAAGCCTACATATCCGCCTGTCTTAGGGAAGAATACGATTGTATCAGTTACGGTAATTTCAACTGCGCCGTTTGTCGGTGCATTCTTTACCCAAGTGTTTTTAGTGAATACCGAATTATACTGAACAGGGATTTCAACTTCAATTACCTTGCCGTAAACATTGTAACCGGCAGGAGCAACAGTTTCTACAATGTAATATGTTCCGCTCTGTACTTTCATTTCTTCGTTAGCGGAGTTCATAAACTTAACTGTGCCGTTGCTGTCTGATGTACCTGTTGCAATAGCGTTTTTCTGTGATTCAGCGTCAGCCTTTGTCTTGTAAAGTTCAAAGGTTGCGCCTGCAAGCGGATTGCCTGCTTCATCGAGCTTGTTTACGCCAATGCGATAAGTGTAAACATATACCTTATTGCCCGGAACACTGTCAACACCTGAATCGTTACCGTATTCAAGTTTTACATCTTCATTCGGGTTGCCTGCTGTACCGACTACAGCGTATTTGTTGACTGTTGTAGAATATGTTACAATAACAAATTTTGCGTTGCTTGTATAAAAATCTGACTTTGCAAGATACTCGGAAGTAAGAGCGACATTAAACTTTGTGTTTTTGCCCTCACCCTCGCTTGTTACATTCACCTTGTAATCTGTGCCTTTAGTAAGGTCAGCTACTTTAGCACCTTTAGCGTCAACAAGTGTAACCTTGAATGAGCTTTTGTTAAGTGTAAGACCGGCTGACATATCATCATATACAGCATATGTTGTGAGCTTAATGTCATTTGAGCCTGCTACTGTATTCTTAAGTTTAAAGTTTACAGTGTCGCCAAGTGATACATCTGTATAGTTAGTATTGTTCTTTGTGCTGTTGGTAATTGACTTTTCTGTTGACGGTGTGCTGTCAGCTACCTTGCTTGCAAGATTGATTTCAGCGTAGCTATATACCCACTCACCGTTATTGTAATACGGGAGAGCAAGAACAGAGTTTGTGATACTTGTAACACCGGCAGGGTACTTAACACACTTGATGTAATAAATACCCTGTTCAAGATTTGAAAAGCTCTGTGTTGTGTTTGTTGCCGATGAAGTAAATGTACCCTGTGATACTGCCGTACTTAAATCAGCAGCATCGAGTGCGTCAAGAGCAGCCTTTGAATCGCCTGCAAGAATTTCAGCACTGATTGAATTTATAAGTGATGTGTATTCTGTTTTGAACGGAGTAGCTGTTGTGCTCTTGAGGTCCGCAACTCTGAAAAGTTCAAAAGTATAGCCCGGTTTAGTGCATTTCACACTGATATTGACCTTTTGGTCTGTCTTAAGTGCAGTAGCCGCACTTGCTGTTGGTATTGCCGCAAAGAGTAATGTCAACATCATTACTGCTGCGAGCAGTTTGCCTGTGAATGATTTTCTGATTGATTTTCTCATAAGAAAACCCCTCCTTAAAAATTTTTTGCGGACAATTTGTCCGTTGTATGTAAAAAGCCCAACAGATTTACTGTTGAGCCTTTTTGCCGATGTGTTTTTTCTTTTTTCTTATACCTAAACCAATAGCACCTACCAATATTGTAAATGCTAATACAGCGGCGCCGATTTCAATGTAAATCGGTCTGTTGTTGCCTGTTCCGCCTGTTTCAGGAATGAAGACACTGTTATTCTTAACTGTAAGCTGTATATCAAGTGTATCTAAGCTGTCGGGTGAAATCGTAAAGTTAATCTTGCCTGCATACGGCATATTACCTTTGCTGTCTGTTTCAATGAAGTAATAATCACCGGGCAAGAGGTTATTTACAATAATTCTGCCGTCGCTGTCGGTAACGAGCTTTGTTACCGTATCAGCTGTCTTGCTGTCGGCAGCTTCGTACATAATACTGCTGTTTTTATTTATAACATTAACAATGCCTGTTTTTGTGTTGTAGAGTTCAAACTCAATACCCTCAAGCGGATTGCCGTTGCCGTCGGTTTTTGTAAGTCGAACACTGCCTCTTACAAGTGAGTTATACATCTTAACGATAATGCTCTTGCTGTCCTCAAGTGTTACGGTTTGAGCCGCAGGCTTTACATACTTCGTGGGGAAGTAATATGTACCGTCTGCATTCTTAAAGCCTAATTCGTCAATTGTGTATTTAACCTTTTCATTGCTTGTGTTATACACCGCAAGATTGGTAAGCTGAGCAGTGCCGTCCTCGCCTGTTACAAGCACCTTATTTGTTTTGCCGTCATCAGACTTTACCGAGAAGTAAAAGCCGCTTACAATGCCGTCCTCAGACTCTTTTTGAACGATTAAGCCTGTCTTTTGCAGTCTGTTTGCAAAATAAAATGAAAGAGTAACATTTTCCTTTAGCGTAACGGTTTTTTTAGCAGGAGGAATATATCTGTCAGGTATCGAGTATGTACCGTCTGCATTTTTGTAGCCAAGCTCTGTGATTATGTATTTTACATATTCTCCGCTTGCTTTGTAAACAGGCAAGTCGCTGAGCGTTGCTGCACCGTCTATGCCCTTGCTTTTTGTTACTATGTTTTCGTCTGTCACTCCGTCATCAGACTTGACATTAAACCATACATCCTTAGCAGTATTAGCTCCTCGCTTACTGTCATCAGCGGTTTTGTAGATTGTAAGATTGCCGTAAACGGTATCTCGTGGTTCAGGCACTTCAATCTCATTAAAGGTTGTGATTGAGCCTGTGGCTTCATCAACCTTAATTTGTCGGATAAACAATTCAGGATTGATTTTGTAGCCTGTCGGGGCTTTGGTTTCCTGTATTGTTATAGTGCCGAGTGGCATAGCCGGGTTAGGGTTTTCCGCACTTGTTACATAAAATGGCTCTCCATAGTCGCTATCAGCTCTATAACTTTCATCTAAACGTGTATAGCCGTCACTATCGGTTTTGAGTATCCATTTTCTCTCAGGTAATTTGCCGACAAGTTCATTTTCAGAGTAGTAATAACCACTATAGTATTTTACAGTAAACTCTGCATTTTCCATATTAGTGTATTGACCGGTAACTGCGTCTTTTTTTCGTAAGACAATACGAATAGGGTCATTAAGAGGTGTGTCAGAAATAGTTGCTGATAATACAACAAAACCACCGTTTGTACCATTTATAGCCATTTGCACCGGACGGTTGTAGTTTTTAAAACCTTTCGGTGCTGACATTTCAACCGCATAGTAGCTGTCACTGTATGCAATTTTATACAGGTCTGAATTTGCGTTATAGTCCCAAGAGTTGCCGTCTTTAGATATAGCTTTGCAATCACCGTTGCTGTCGGTGATGAAGTACCTGACGATGTTATTCTTTACACTGTTATCGGATATATAATCGTATGCACTCTTTTCGTCAGAAAAGACAGCAAATATACCGCCGTCTAATGAATAGCAGTCATTGTCTGTTGTCAAATCAGGATTACTGCTTTCTTTTTTGAATTTCAGCTTAACGATTTCGGTATCAGACAGTTGAAGAATATCAAGTATTCTTTCATTATTGCAATCGTCTGTTGTGACTGTAACATTGTATTTCTTGTCGCTAAGAGCGAAGTAACCGTTTGCAGGTGCTTTTGTTTCCTTGAGGTAATACTGACCTGAACCAAGCTCAAAGTAATTCTTTGTAATCCAGTCCTGATTGGAGTACGAATACTTAATTTTAGCAATGTTACCGTTTTTATCAAGCTCCGCAACTGCAACTGCTTTGTTATCATCGCTATACAAGGTGTACTGTGCACCTGCGAAATTCAAGTAATCTTTATCAGTTGTCTGTTCTGTCAGGTTCTTGATTTCTTCGCTTGTACCGCTTTTTTTAAGATACAGTTTAGCTTTTTTCGGTATTCTTACAATTAAGTGTTGGCAATATGTACCGTCAGACGGCTTCGGCTGACAAATGTAAAAGTTACTGCTTTCACTTCTTTTTTTAATTACCGACCAGTTTCTTGACGATTTAGCAATACTATGGGCAAAATCAGCAAGCTCGTTAATGATTGTATCGGTATCGCCATACCAAGCTTTCCATTCAGATGTTGGATCACCTAACATCTGATGTTCTAACTGGCTTAAAGCATAGTGAGATAAAATATAATACTTTTTCTCGTTTGCTTTGCTGCCAAATTCCTTATCAATTTTGGCAAACAACGGCTCATACAAAGAGTTGTTAATATATTTATCCAAAATGCTTTTAGCTGATTTTCCATTAACCTCAAAGCTGCTGAAATAATCACCATAAGCTACACCGTAAAAGGTATTAAGAGCAGCTATTAGTGCTTTTTCATTCTCGTTATTGGAATTTGGGTCAAGTTTAATTACTTCTTTGCCTGTTTCTCCAAAAAAGTCCGTAAATTCAACAGTCTTGCCCTCTGTTTTCTGTGCAGGTGTATTTGGGTCTATGCAATACCCAATCTCACCGTTAATTTTAAACTCATAAGCTACAAGGCTGTCTGTCCAAGGGATAGGCTTTGCTGACGATTCAAGCAAAATTTTGTTACCAATTTCAGACAGCCCTGTATATGAATAAGCACTTGCCGTAATATTAGCAATAGGAAACATCGCAAAGACAGTAACAAGCGAAATGATTACGGCTGTAAGCTTTTTAAGAATTTTCATTATTAAGTTTTTCTCTCCTTTCAATGAGATAGTATATATCTTCTTAGTTTGGTGGACTTCTGCTCATATCAATGCTCCTTTCAGACTTTTTTGTAATAAAAAAAGCAGTCAAGTTTAAATTACTTAACTGCTTAATTTTAGATTATTTAATTGTCAGTGAATTAGTACCAACCTTCTTCACGAACAAGTGTGGTTTTAGTTTCGTAGTGTCCTTTTTCGGGAACGGTTATTGTTTCATAACCGACTAAAGTATCAACCATTTCATTACGATAACTAAAATCATCACCGTAGGGTAAATGATATGTTTTATCGTGACCTGTTATATCTTCCGTAATATCTGCACCACAGATATTACAAATTGTTCTATCGTGTGTTTCGTAAATCGGTTTCTGCCAAGTGTAGCCTTCCTCATCAACTACCCACACTTTTTCGGTCTTATACTCTGCATCGTACCAAGTTTTTCCCTCGTGCGGGTCTTTTGTTGCAGGCTGTGTAGCCGGTGCAGGCTTACTTGAAGATGATGAGCCGGAGCCGCTTGACGGCTTGCTCTGACTTGAGTTGCTTGATGAACCGCCTGACGGTTTACTCTGACTTGATGAACTGCTTGAGCCTGAATTGCTTGCAGGCTTGTTTGTGCTGCCTGATGAGCCGTTGCTCTTGCTTGTCTGACCGTTGCCGCCATTGTTATTGTTGTTAGTCTGATTGCTGTTGCCGTTGCTGTTATTGTTGCTCTGACCGCCGTTGTTCTGCTTGTTGTCGGTCTTTGCCATATTCTCTGCATTTGCTTCCGTTGCTTTTTCCGACTTCTCAGCAGGCTGTGTCTGCTTAACTTCAACGACCTTTGTTTCTTCCTCTATATGAGTGTTGCCCTGCGAGTCGGTAACTACCTGAGTAACTGTCTGCACTGATGTACCGATTACCTCATCGGGCGTTGCAACAGGCTGTTTATTTCCGCAAGCGGTCAGCATAGCAATAATGACCGCCGCCACCGTTACTGCCGCAACCGCAACAATACCAATAGTCTTTTTCTTATTCGTTTTTTTCTCTGCCGGTTCATTCGTATTTGTGATGTTTGTGTTCATTTCCTGTGTAGTCATACTTCTGACCCCTTTCGTATATGTCTTTATATCTTAATTTTACAATTCACATTTTTGTTTGTCAATCATTTGTTTGTTAATAATTTTTATCTATCTTTATTTTCAATCCACAGTAACCGTATCGGAATAGGAAGAGATACAAGAATTGCAATGAAAAATATGGGAATAGATTTACATATAAATATATACATAGTTAATAACATTAATAAATGCGTTGGAAAAGTGTATGTTCTATCTTGTAATCTTTTAACACTATTATAAAATATCAAAAAGGCTGATAAAAATATAATAGATAACCATAAGTGTAAGTCTAAGTCCATCAGTATATAATAGAAGAATTGACATACGCAAGAGAAAGCAATAGTTTCCGAACTGATTTTTTTGTTTTTATTTTTTACTGTAATCCATAAAATTTTGATAATACATATCACTATAATTAAATTTGCTATAATTAAAAGGTATGGAGCTACAGAACTAAAAAGTATTTTATATATTATTTCTCTTTCTTGCATATAGCTAATCTCCTTATTTCATATAATAAAAAAACAGTCAAGTTTTTATACTTAACTGCTTTGATTGATTTGTTTAATTTTAATTTAATTCCAAATAATTATTGAAAAGCTTTTCCAGATATGCTTTTCGATTATTCGATTTGCAAGCGTTAATATCTGAATGTAAAATATTTAAAGCATTTATGTAACAGTCAATAGAGTTTTTTTCTCTTGCTAATCGAAATGCCGTTACATATAAGCTTGGATTGTTGATGCGTATATTTTGATTAATTTCAGATAAATAAATTTTGTCATTTAATAGCAGTCTTACAAGTAATTGTTCACAAGCAACTTCTTTTTGCTCTTTGCTTTTACTGCTTTTTAATCTGACTTTTACATTAAGTTTTAGTATTTTGGGAGGACGAATTAAATTTTTTAAGATAAATCCGCCTGAATTTTTATCATAAGCTAAATCAGGAACGGCATTTAACTTAAATGCTTTTTTTGCAATATTTTCGTAAGAATATGATGTTGCAGCCTCTTTCCAAAAATCGTAGTAGACAATAATATTATTAAATTTTTCTTCTAAACTATTTTTTTCAGTATCAGCAGCATTTTCAATATCTTGCAATAAAATTTCTAAGGTTTCAATATATCGTTCAAAACAGTTATTTTCTACAGCTGATAATATAGCTGCATTGTATAAGTCATACTTTATTCGAGTTTCTCGTTTTACTGAAAATAAATCAAATTTTCCTTTTCGTATTCCTTCACAGTACTTCAGTTTTATTATATAGTTTTTATAACATTCATTAAATTGTTTACCAATAGCATATTGTTCTAAAATGAATTTTTCAAATTTTTCAGAATTTACTTTTAACATTTTTATTTCCTTCCTTTGATAATTGGATAATCTCAATTTAGTAAAATTGGGAACAAACATACTAAACCTATGACTTCAACTGCAAACCAATAAGCTGCCATTAATATTCCATATTTATCTACATATTTTATTTTTCTGTATATTTCAATGGTGTTGTAAAGTGAAATTGTTATAAAAATCGGTGAAACAGTTATCATAATAAGATAGATTATATTCATAAATTACCTCACTTATTAATGCATAATGCAAAGGTACAACAGCTCCGCACAAGCTGTTGTGCTTTTGCCATTTGTTAAAAAGGAGAATAGGGTTAAATCATCAAGTGCGGTTTGTAAGTAAATCATTGCATAATGATATAAGTTCTTTAGCATCTTGCTCATTGGGATTGAGCAAGTAAAAACAAAATTCTGCTTTGGTAAACGTTGGCTTATACACTATTGAGCATCGTGTAACACCGGCACGCAAGCCACAAGATTTAATGAAATTGCGTTTTTCTAATTGTCTTACAACATTAAATATGTATGTATCAGTATATGGATATTTTAATTTTGCACAATGCTCTGCTATTTCATTGCGTGTGCATTCTTTGTATTTCCAAAAAAGGTTCATTATCCTTAATTCAGCTTCTTTAACGTATTCAACCATAATCTTTTCTCCTCTATCGGACAATTTGTCCGCTTATCCAAATTTAAAACTACTTATCGGACAGTTTTCAAATGATGAACTGTCAATATGGCACTTATCATTTTTTATTGTAACTGTAGTTAAGTTTTTGCAATTCGCAAAAGCATAATCTCCGATTTTGCTTATATTAACTGCAATAGTTACTTCTGTAAGCTGATATTTACCATACAAAGCTTTGTCACCTATTGCTGTGACTTTGATTGCTTCCTGCTTATCTGTATACATATAATTGGGGACGCTGAGCTTTTTAGCTGTACCTCTGTAGTTAGTTATCGTTGCAGTGTTGTTTGCAACGGTATAAAAGAAATCGTTATATATGAATAATTGATTAGTCATATACAGTTGTATAGCTGATATATCATTGACGGTTATACTGCCGTCACCATTGAAATCAGCGTAATACAAAGTGAAATTAGCGGGGGTATGACCGGCTATATATATTTGTGTAAGTGTTACATCGGTAATGTTAATATTACCGTCTTTATTTACATCGCCTTTTTGGTATGTAGCAGCTTGTCCAACTGTCGAACAAGTTGCTACTGCTATAACCACAAGAACAAAAGAAACTATTTTTTTAAACACGCAAATCCTCCTTATTCTGTTATACAAAAGTGTATTCATAAGTTGTAATTATAAAAAAACTACTTAAATCAAAATTTTTATTTTCTGTAATTATCAATTTTTTCGGAGTATTATTTTGCACTTCAATTGATGTAATTGAACCATCTTTGATGTCTCCCAAAATGTCGACTTTAACATTGTTATATACTATATTGTCAGCTGTAGTATATGAATATTCATTAGTATCAAAAGTATCAAAAAAACAATCATCTTTTAATGTGTTATCTTTTATAACTCTAAATTCTGTTATTTCGATACTTTTAGTGGATATTGATGATTCTGTAGGAATTGGTGGAATGACGATACAAAGTAAATATGTAAAAATACATATTAAAACACAAATAAATCCATATAAAGACATAACCAGAATCTTTTCATCTTTATCATAATAATTATTTTTTAAGTTGATAATCATCTTAACAATCACAACTACAAATGCAACTAAACCCAACCAAATCATAATATATTTTTCTCTACTCCTTCAACATTTTTTTGTAGCAATATAATGTTGCACGACAATCAGCTAAACTGTCGTGTGCTGTATCGTTTTCCCAGTCATAACCGTAATACTCTGCACACTTAGTTAGTTTCTGCCATTTATTGCAGCCATACTTATCACTCCATTCGCCGTATATGTCTGCAAAATCTTGCATAACATCTATGACAGTTGCCTTGCTGTTTTCAATGCCGACAGCAGAAAGAAAACTTAAATCAAAATTTGTGCTGTAACCCACAATTATATTTGCTGAGTTAAGTATCCTGTTTATTTCCTGCTTAACTTCAAGAATATTGGGTGCGTTTGCTACCATTTCGGGGGTTATGTGATTAACCGCCATAGCTTTATTCCAATTATCTGTATAAAGCGGCTTAATATAGCTGTTAAAAAGAGTGTTGCCCTGACTGTCTATAATTGACACCTGTAACAGCTCATCGGTATCGGCATTAAGTCCTGTTGTTTCTGTATCTATGACTATTTCGTCATATTCTATGCCTGAGTCAAAATTTTGAGCTGTAAAAGTGTTTTTAATAATGCTTTTAACAATGTCCTGTGTGATTTCTCGACGCAGTTGCAGTAACTCTTCTTCCTTCTTTACCTTTTGTTGCTGTAAAAAGGCTTTTTGACGAGCGACACGCTTTTCTTTTTCTTCTGCACGGTAAGTAGCAAGCTCTTCATCAGTCATTTTGCGTACTTCCTCGTCCCATAGATATAGCTCTTGATTAGGACAATAAGCATTAACCCATAGATACTTACCGCATTTATCGTTAAGCTTAACATAATGCTTGAGCTTCCACTGCCTTTCGGTCAGCAAAAGTCTATCTTGCTTAACATTTATCCTTGTCCTTACGCTTGTTTTATAATCGTCCCAAATGCTCATATATACGCTCCTTTCAACTGCCCTCGTAAGCTAACTGTGAATCAATATCAATATCAATCATCACAGGTGCATTGTATAGACAGCTTATAGTGTATTTTCGTATGTTTTTGATTTGCTGTAATTTAAAAGCCTGCTTTAGCTTGCTAATCACATATGTTATGTGTGTATCATCAAGCAAGCTAAAGCGTTTGGCAACTCTTGCAGAAGAAATGCTTATGTTGTTGATATTAAACATATCGCCTGAATTTTGATTAATATACACATCAGCAATCAGACTAACGATAAAATCAAGATAATTTTCTTCTGTACCTTGAGAATACAAACTATCGTATGATATTTGTTCTTTAATATTTTCAATACATTGAGAATATTCCACTACTCCGTCACTCAATCCCTCAGAGATAGAAGATAGATTGTTCTGACTATTCTCAGTATGACTATTCTCAGTATTATTACATTCCGATTTTTGGAAGTCTTGATTTTCGTTTTTCGGAGGTCTTGAACTGTCTTTTTCGGAGTTTAAGACTTCTGACTTTTGAGAGTCTTGATTTTCGTTTTTCGGAAGTCTTGACTTCCTTTTTATCTGTTTCAGACTTTCACTTTTCGTAAGTCTTGAGTTGCCTTTTTCGGAGTTTAAGACTTCCATTTTGCTTTTTTCAGACTTCTGATTTTCGGAGGTCTGAGCCTGAGATAGTGGTTTTGCAAAATTCATAACATAAATCTTACAAGGATTTCCTTGCCCTTGTCGGATACGAATTATCAGTCCTATTTCATCAAGCTCACTGAATATCTTAGTAGCTTTGCCTGTTCCGATATTGAGCTTTTCTTTAGCTTCGTCTTGCGTGAAATACACATAGACTTTGCCGTCCTCGTCAGTCCACTTATTTTTAGCTGATAGAGCCGTTCTGTCAAGCAAGAAACCATACAGCAGTTTAGCTTCAGACGAAATATATCTAAATTCATCATCAGTAAAAAGAACTTGTGGTACTCTGTAGAACAAGTATTGTTCACATTCGTTCCCTCTGAAAAAATCGAATTTCATACTGCACACTCTCTTTCGATTTTTTTAAACTCCTTATGATAAGTATTGATTTTTGCAGCTCCAATGTTTTCGATAAGACTTGCTACTTGCATAATGCTTGTGGCTGTTGCAGAATTGGTAAGCAAGATTGAAAATAACAATTTTGCTTCTGCTGAGTAATTTTTGTATTCAGCTGTCATTAATGATTTTGGTATATAAATATCCATTAGTGATCCTCTTTCATTATATCAGTGTAACTATCAATCACTGCTTTAGTAATTGTCTGACGGATTTTATTGTTAATCGGCACTATACTTTCTTGCCCGATTTTTTCAGCAACTTTAGTTGCCGGAAATTTCAAGTGATATTTGTCGGCAATCTTAATAAGCTGTATGTCATTGATGATAAAAGAATCATCAATGACAACAGAAACAATAGCTTTGATGTTAGAACCTTTGCGGTATCGTTTAATGCGGAGCTGTATATTACTAATCTTCATTTTCTACTCCAATCTTTATGATTTTGACAATATCATCTGTGGTATAATGTTCCCGAATATACTGTCTTACTATGCGTTCAAGAATTTTATGCTGCATAATATATGTTGTTTTATTAACCTTGATTGAAAACATATTGTGAGCTGCCCGGAAATTATACGACACCTTGCAGTCGTCAATTTTTACCCCGACAGCAGTGTAATAGCTTTCTATATAATTCTTCTTAAGGTAGTTATAACAATCATTTGCATCAAAAAATTCTCTGATAATGTAATAGTCAATTCTTGTAGCAGTAATTACTGTCTTTGCAATTATGTTTCTGTCAGATAAAGAAATATTTTCGGGAGCAATTACCTGAATGGTGTCAGCATCAGTTTGTCTTGTTTTTTCTACTGCTGGTGATACTGATAACTGTTCTGATGTCAGAGAACTTTCTGTATTCTCTTTCTTAACTCGTTCCTCAGCCTTTTCTTCTTTTGTATCTGAAACGGCAGATAAATTATCTGTTTCAGTATCAGAAAAATCATTTGTCGGATTATTTACAATATAATTGTCATAATCAAAGTGCCAAAAGTAATATTCATAATTTGCAAAATCTTTTTTGAGAGCTTTTGCTATTTTAAAACTCACTTTACAGCTTGTATTGTTCAGCAGAAATTCAAAAAGCTTTGTCTGCTCATTCTCGCTCAGATACGAAAGCTCGACTGCGGCAAGCACCGGGATTTTCTCGTTATCCGTCATATCAAGCAACGGCTTGATTAAGTTATTAAGTCTTATATACCTGTAAATTTTCTTTTCGTCAGTATCGGTTTCCATTGACATCTGCTGACGGGTATAACCAAGTTTCTGCAATTCCTTGTAGCCGTAAGCAAGCTCAGAAGGAAGATAGTCATTATTTCTTGCAAGGTTAGTCGTGAGCTGAACCTTTTTATATGCAACCTTATCGGTTGCTAAATCGTTGCGAATGATACATTTTACAAACGGCAAGCCAGCTTCTTTGACAGCTAAAAACCTGTGTCTGCCGTCAACTATTTGATACTTATTATCAGCGAGAGGAATTACAATGCAAGGTGAAATTTGACCATCAGTCTTAATACACTTTGCAAGAAAACTTATAGTATCATTATGTATTTTAAACTGTTGTTCATTGTCTATAGAGAGCTTGTCAGTTTCAATTTCTACAACAGTATTATCGTTGAGAATAGCTGTCGGATTACCTGAACCTGTAACATTGAAATTCAGACTACTTGTTTGGATTGACATTTTTTTCATTGCTTAGCCCTCCATTCTCTCAATGATTTCATTGACAACTGACATATATTCTTGACCTAATGTATTCGTTTTAGCATTCGATTTAACGCTACTCTGATGATAGCCAACAGCGTTTTTGGCAGCTGTCTTATAAGAAATAGTTGTATTAAACACTAAATCTTCATAAGACGCTTTGAGTGCATCATATACTTCTTTGCTGTGGGTTGTGCCTTTCTGATACATTGTACCTAAGATACCAAGTATATACTTCGATACATCAGTATCATTTTTTGTGTTGACGAGTTGCTGAAGAATGTCATTGACCTTGTTGTATGACATTATGTCGCACTGCACCGGGATAAGCAGCTTGTCTGCTGCTGCAATAGCGTTAGTTACAAGTAGGTCAGTTGCAGGAGAACAATCAATGAGTATGTAATCATATTCACTAAAGCTATCTGCAGATAACAGCTTTTTTAGAATGTTTGTGCAATCGTTTTTGCCGGCGAGGTAGGAAGGAATACCGTCAAGGCTTGCACTCAATGCAGGTATATAATCAAAACCCTCAGAAGAAAAATGTCTGATACAAGCGTTGTAATCAATATACATTCCGCTGACTGAAAACATTATCATCTCTGCGATAGTAGGTTTGCCGTCAAACTCATAGTTGAGCCAAAACGATAGATTGGCTTGCTGGTCGAGGTCGATGAGCAATACCCTTTTGCCCTCTTTTGAAAGTCCTGCTGCTAAGTTAAGTGCAGTTGTTGTCTTGCCTACTCCACCTTTTTTGTTTACGATTGCGATTGTCTTTTTCATAAGTCTTACTCCTTTTCTGGACAAATTGTCCACTTTTTATAAAATAAAAAAGCCGACTACAATGTAATCGACTTTTGTTTACTAATTAAATATTTTCTATGTCTAAATCTGACTGAATATAATTGTCAAATTTGCTTATATTTAGTTCTCTAAATTGCTGGTCAAGATGTGTATATATTTTAAGAGTTATTTCTATGTTGCTATGTCCTAACAGCTCCGACGCTGTAAGCACATCAACTCCTGATATATACAGAAGCGTTGCATATGTATGTCTTAATTGATGTGCGTTAAATGTATTTACGACTCGTGGTATCCCTGCTGGAGTATGCTTATTAGCAGGTATAAGACCTGCATTAACACACTTTTTGCAATAAGCACTATAATTAATCTCGTTTTGATAAGTGCTCCACAAGTTCCGCCATTGGGTAGGTGATTGGAGTTCTCCGTTTCTGTTAGGTACAACAAGGTATGAATTTGATATATCCTTTTGTTTTTTTAACCAAGCCCCTAAATTAACAGGAATTGAAACATAACGGCACTTGCCGTTTTTTGTACCTTCTGTTACAATATACTTATTGCTCGAAATTCTTTGCGTTCTTTTATTGACAGAGAGCTTATAGTTGACTAAATCAATATCTCCCCATTCAAGCGCAAGTACTTCACCGGTTCGCAATCCCATAAACATCATTATTACAGCTGCAATTTTGGCTCGGTGTTCTGTATCAATTACGAGTTGCTGCTGTTCGGGAGTGATTGCACTAACTATTTTTGTCGGTGCATTTTGTGGAATGACTTTCTTTTTGTTTCTTGCTGGATTTTTGTAGATTAGCTCGTTTTCGATAGCGTAATCAAAAATTCGAGTAGCACAGTCAACTATATTTTTCAAGACTTTTTTGGAAGTCGGTTTTTTGGTGTTCGGGTTTTCTATATATAGCTGTCTTATTATTTCGTCAATATGAGCAGGCTTTACATCAGTCACTTTACATTCACCTATTCCATTATTAAGGTGATTGATGTAAGACTGTAAATTCTGCTGATAGGTATAAGTTTTACCCAAAGACGACACAGATAGCCATCGTTGTGATAGCTCTTTAAATGTAATTGATTTTTCCATTGTTTACCACTCTTTCATTTATTATACTAATATATTATAGATTTAAAGCAATGGAAAATAAAGAGGGAAATATGGAAACTATAAACTATATATCTCACACTCATAACCCGAAGGTCGTCGGTTCAAATCCGGCTCCCGCAACCACTTAAAGCACTAATCGAAAGATTAGTGCTTATTTTTGTTTAAAATCTGATTATAAATTATCATTAAATACAATTCCAAAAGAGCAAAAGCTTGGGTAAACATCGGTGTACAAGGGGTACAAACAAGATAAAATAGAAATGAGGGGTGATAGAGCGGAAATGTCAGATTTTCCACTCTATCTGAACACGGTCGCTGGTGGCC
>ERZ773241.226-NODE-226-length-65765-cov-14.321930_pt1 | contig 65765 bp, 60 predicted proteins | sample MGYA00580989_ERZ773241 | MGnify/ENA primary metagenome ERZ773241 (study PRJEB29015, sample SAMEA2737804) | human gut metagenome | biome: human gut; feature: human-associated habitat; material: faeces | place: China | collected 2012 ... | reverse complement strand
ACTTGCATGTGTTAAGCACGCCGCCAGCGTTCGTCCTGAGCCAGGATCAAACTCTCAATAAAATGGTATCTAAACAGCTCTCGCTGCTCAAACCTTTATCGAGCTATTTGTCATAGCTTGCAAAACTTTTTATCCTTGCCTTCCGCCGTAATTGACTAAACCGGCTTCCGGCAAGCTCGATGTCTTTTCAGACACCTCATATCTGGTGCTTCTTTGTTCTTCGTTGTTTAATTTACAAGGTACACGCTCCAACCGCGGAACATGTGATAGATTACCACGTTGCTCGAGAGTTGTCAACACCTTTTTTACATTTTTTTGGCTTTTCTCAAAAATATTTTGGAGACAAACCTGGAAAAAGATGCTATACTATTTTACACCGTTTTACAGTTCTTATACCACATTACTATTATGAGGAATTTACTTATGAATGAATGGACCCTTGCCCTTTCCGCCGCGGCATTCGTGCTCGCGCTCCTGTCGCTTATCCTGCTCTTGCGGCTGATAAAGCGCCAGCCCGACTATGAGCGTCTCCTGCGCGAGAGCTGGAGCGCCAATCTCCCCGCGCTCAAGACCGAGCTCACCGGCGAGCTGCGCGCGTCGCGCGGCGAGCTGACCGGCACCGTGCAGACGACCATGAAGACCTTTGCCGACTCGCTCGCGCTGGCGCAGACACAGACCGCCGAGCGGCAGGACGTCCGCCTGCGCGAGCTGATCGAGAGCCTTGAGAAGAACCAGCTCCAGCTCAAATCCACCATCGCTGAAACGAACCGCATCCTCGCCGAGGCGCAGGAAAAGCAGTTCGCCATGCAGGATAAGCGGATGCAGGGCATCGAGGCGCAGTTCACCGCCTTCACCGCCGCCGTGCAGAGCCGGCTGGAGACGCTGCAAAAGGACAACAGCGAGCAGCTTGAAAAGATGCGCGTGACCGTGGACGAGAAGCTGCAAAAGACGCTCGACGAGCGCATCAGCCAATCCTTCCGGCTCGTCAACGAACGGCTGCAGGAGGTCTACACCGGTCTCGGCGAGATGAAAACGCTGGCCAACGGCGTGGGCGATCTGAAAAAGGTGCTCTCCAATGTTAAGACGCGCGGCATCGTCGGCGAGTACCAGCTCGGCGCGCTCATCGACGACATTCTCACGCGCGACCAGTTCGAGGAGAACGTCATCACCAAGAAGGGCTCGACCACCCGCGTGGAGTATGCCATCAAGATGCCCGGCGAGGACGGCAGCTTCGTCTACCTGCCCGTGGACTCCAAGTTCCCCGGCGACGTCTACGCGCAGCTCGTGGACGCCTACGACGCCGGCGATCCCGCCGCCATCTCCGCCGCGCAGGCCATGCTCACAACGCGCATCAAAGGCTGCGCGAAGGACATCCGCGATAAATACATCGACCCGCCGAACACCACCGACTTCGGCATCATGTTCCTGCCCTTCGAGGGGCTGTACGCCGAGGTCGTCCGGCTCGGATTGGTCGAGGTGCTCCAGCGGCAGTACAAGGTCAACATTGCCGGCCCCACGACCTTTGCCGCCCTGCTCAACAGCCTGCAGATGGGCTTTCGCACGCTCGCCATTCAGAAGCGCTCGAGCGAGGTGTGGAGCGTCCTCGGCGCGGTCAAGACCGAGTTCGCCACCTTTGAGGACGTGCTCGCCGCCGCGCAGAAGCGCATCGAGCAAACCGGCGCGGAGCTGGATAAGCTCGTCGGCGTGCGCACGCGCAAGATCAACAGCAAGCTCCGCTCCGTCTCCGTGCTTCCCGCCGAGGAATCCGCGCGGCTGCTCGACGACGGCGCCGACGCCGAATAATTTCCCATCCCACCGACGCATATTATTATATAGGAGATATTGCCCATGGCCACCTTGACCCCCCTGCCGCTGCCGCTGTCCTTTGAGGACTTCTGCGCCCTTTTCCTGCTCTTCATCGCCTACAGCACGCTCGGCTGGTGCGGCGAAATGATCTACTGCTCCGTGCCCAAGGGACGCCTGTGCGAAAAGCGCGGCTTCCTCAACGGCTTTCTCTGCCCCATCTACGGTCACGGCGCGCTGCTCGTGCTCTACGCCCTGCGCGGCGGCTTCCGCAACCCGTTTTTGACCTTCCTGTTCGGTGCGCTGCTCACGAGCGCGCTGGAATACCTCACCAGCTGGGTGATGGAAAAGCTCTTCCACATGCGCTGGTGGGACTACTCTCACTATAAGTTCCAGATCAACGGCCGCGTGTGCCTGCTCAACTCCACCTGCTTCGGCCTCGCCTGCGTGCTGCTGTGCCACGTCGTTCACCCGTGGCTGTGGGCGCACATCCTCGGCCTCGGCAGCGCAGTGATCGTGCCGCTTGCCTCGTTCATCTCCGGCATTTATCTCACCGATACCGTGCTTTCCGTCCGCAGCGCCATTCAGCTCAGCGCCCAGATGGGCAAGCTGCGCGAGCTTCAGAGCGAGATCCGGGATCACATCGCCGAAAAACGCGAGGAGAGTGCCGAGCGTCGAGCCGAGCGCCGCGAGGAGGCGCGCGAGCGTGCCCGTGCCCTGCGCGACGGCGCCGACATCTTCGAGCGCCGCCTGCTCCACTCGCATCCTCAGCTCAAGGCGGCGCGTGAGGATCTGCTCGCCGGCATCCGCGCCCGTTTGAGCGAGAACGAGACTGAGCTTGAGCAGCTCAGGAGCGTTTACAGCCCCCGCCGCGACAAGAAGTGAGCGCCCACGCGGTTGACTTCCCGCGCCATTCGGTATACACTAAGCCCAAACCAACAGCAAAGGAGCGTGCAGCGCCATGAGTGAATGCACCCACAACTGCTCGACCTGCGGCGAAAGCTGCGGTGAGCGCACCAGTCCCCAGTCCTTTTTGAAAAAGCCCCACGCCGATGCGCACATCGGCAAGGTGTTCGGCGTCGTGTCCGGCAAGGGCGGCGTCGGCAAGTCGATGGTCACGAGCCAGCTCGCCGTCAGCCTGCGCCGCAAGGGCTATCGCGTCGGCATTTTGGACGCCGACATCACCGGCCCCTCCATCCCGAAGGCGTTCGGGATGCACGAGAAGGCTGTCGGCACGGAAAATGCCCTCCTGCCCTGCGTCAGCTCGACCGGCATCGAGGTCATGTCCATCAACCTTCTGCTCGACGACGAGACCGATCCCGTCATCTGGCGCGGCCCCGTCATCGGCGGCGTGGTCACCCAGTTCTGGACCGACGTTCTCTGGGACGTCGACTACCTCCTCGTCGATATGCCGCCGGGCACCGGCGACGTGACGCTAAGCGTCTTTCAGTCCATCCCGCTCTCCGGCATCGTGGTCGTCGCCTCCCCGCAGGAGCTTGTCGGCATGGTGGTGGAGAAGGCCGTGAAGATGGCGGAGAAGATGGCGGTGCCCATCGTCGGCCTTGTGGAGAACATGAGCTATCTCACCTGCCCCGACTGCGGGAGGAGGATCTACCTCTTCGGCGAGGGCAAGTGCGCGGAGGCCGCGAAGAAGCACGGCATCCCGCTGCTCGCCCAAATGCCCATCGACCCGCAGCTCGCCGCCCTCACGGACGAGGGCCGCATCGAGGAATTCAAGGGCGACTGGCTCGCCGACGCCGTCACCGCGCTCGAGGCCCGCTGACCGCACCCACAAAAAACGGAAAGGATGTTTCCCGGGAAACATCCTTTCCGTTTTCTCTTTTATAAGCCCTCGTGCAGCTTCCAGAGGATCGGCTCGAAGTCCACGCCCTCGCGGGCCGGTATGTTCTGCGGCATGGTCTGAATGGCGCACTCGCGCACGAAGGCCTCCGCGAGCCGCACCGCCTCGTGCAGCGTTTTGCCCTTGACGAGCGCGCCGGTGAGCACGCTCGCGAACACGTCGCCGGTGCCGTGAAACTCCTTGCCGATGAACGTGTCGAAAAGAAACTCCGTCCCGCCGCTCGTGCGGTCAAAGACGCACGCGCCGATCTCTCCCTTGCGGAGCATCACGCCGGTGAGCACCACGCTGCGCGTTCCGTTCCGGCTCAGACGCTCAACGACCGAGCGATAGCCTGCCTCGTCATGCGTCAGGGCGCCGAAGGAATGGTCCTCGCCGAGCAGCACCGCCGCCTCGGTCAGGTTCGGCACGATCACGTCCGCCAGCTCCGCCAGCCGCGTCATGCCCGCGCACATCGCGGGCGTATAGGTCTTGTAGATCTTGCCGTGGTCGCCCATCACGGGATCGCAGATAAAGATCGTCGAGCGGTCGCGGCGGAAGGTGCGTACAAAGTCCGCCGCAAGGTCCATCTGCGCCTCGCTGCCCATGAAGCCGGTGTAAACGGCGTCGAAGTGGATGCCGAGCTCCGCCCAGTGCGCGGCGATCTTGGGCAGCTCGTCGGTCATATCCAGAAAGGTATAGCCCGTGAAGCCGCCGGTGTGCGTGGAGAGATAGGCGGTCGGCAGCGGGCAGCACTGCACACCCATCGCGCTGAGCACAGGGATGGCGACGGTCAGCGAGCAGCGGCCGAAGCCGGACATATCGTGGATGGCGGCAACTCTCGGCGTAGGCATAAAAACGGCTCCTTCCTTTTTGCTGCTCCTATTATACCGCACCGCGGGCGCATTGCAAGGAAAAATCCGCGGATAGCGCGCCCGCGCCGCGCATAGGCTGGTGCGAGGTGATCTTTTATGGATATTCATGTGGTGCGCGCGGGCGAGACCGTTTCGTCGGTCGCCGCGCGGTATGGTGTGCCGGCGGGCATTCTCGCCGGCGTCAACGGCGTCGCGCCGGACGCTCCGCTCGCCGTCGGGCAGACGCTCGTCGTCCGCCATCCGCGCGAGCTGCACACGGTCGCGAGCGGCGAGAGCGTCTATTCCATCGCCCTGCGCTACGGTCTGAGCGTGCGGACGCTCTATCAGAATAATCCCGCCCTCGGCGGGCGCAGCGCCCTCTACCCCGGGCAGACGCTCGTCATCGCCTACGACGACACGCCCACGCGCACACTCGCCGTCAACGCCTACAGCTACCCCTTTATCCGCGGCGGCCTGCTCGACGCCGCGCTGCCCTATCTCACCTACCTCACGCCCTTTACCTACGGCATCAACGCCGACGGCACGCTGCTGCCGCTCGCGGACGAATGGCTGCTCGCCGCCGCCGGACAGTACCGCACGGCCGCGCTCATGCACCTCTCCACGCTCACGGAGGAGGGCCGCTTCGACAACGCCCGCTCCACGCTCATCCTGGAGGACGCGGACGCGCAGGACGCTCTGGTGCAGAGCATCCTCGAGACCGTGCAGGCCCGGCATTACTTCGGACTGGACGTGGATTTTGAATATGTGCTGCCCGAGCAGCGTGAGGCCTACGCCGCCTTCATCACGCGGCTGCGCGAAGCGCTCAATCCGCTCGGCTGTCCGGTCGTCGTCGCGCTCGCGCCGAAAACGAGCGCCGCGCAGCGGGGGCTGCTCTACGAGGCGCACGACTACGCGCTCCTCGGCGCGGCAGCCAACGCGGTGTTTCTGATGACCTATGAGTGGGGCTACACCTACGGCCCCCCGATGGCAGTCGCACCGCTCACTCAGGTGCGCGCCGTGCTGGACTATGCCCTGACCGCCGTCGCGCCGGAAAAGATCTTCATGGGCATCCCGCTCTACGGCTACGACTGGCCCCTGCCCTTCGTATCCGGCGAGACGCGGGCGGAATCTCTCTCGCCGGTGCAGGCGGTCGAGCGTGCTCTGCGCCACGACATTGCCATTCAATACGACGCGGCCGCGCAGGCCCCCTATTACCACTACACCGACCGCGGCGGGCGCGAGCACGCCGTCTGGTTCGAGGATGCGCGCAGCATCGAGGCCAAGCTCCGCCTCGCGGACGAATACCATTTGCAGGGCGTGGGGTACTGGAATCTTACACGTCCCTTTCCCCAGAACTGGGCGGTGCTCGCCTCGCTCTTTGATATCGAAACGCTTCTCTAAGCGCGCGTCCCGATGGCCTTTGCCACCACGTTTACCACATCCTGCACCGTCTCGTCGAAAAGGTGCGTGTAGACCTCGCTCGTGATGCTCGTCGAGCTGTGGCCGAGCGCCTTGGAGATGGTGAACATCGGCACGCTGCGGCTGTTGGCGACGCTCGTAAAGCTGTGGCGCAGGCCGTGGAGCGAGATGGACGGCAGGGCGTTCTCCTCAACGAAGGCCGCGACGCGACGCCCGAGGCCGTTCGGGTCCCACGGCTTTCCCTGCTCCGTGACGGCCACATAACCCTCGGGATTGAAGCCTGCGCCCCGCTCGCGCTGCCCGCGCTCCCATTCGTCGTGCAGCCGCGTGAGCAGCTTCTCCAAGTCGCTCACCCCATCGTAGCACAGCCGCCGCACGGAGGAATAGGACTTAGGCTTTTTCTCGATGAACGTTCCGCCCACGGAGGTTCGCACCTCGCGGACGGTGACGATCTTCGCGTCCAGATCCACACAGCGCCATTTGAGTCCGCAGATCTCGCTGCGCCGCAGCCCCAGATAGCCCGCCAGCTTGACGGCGGGCTCGATCTCCGTGCCCGCGCAGCGGCAAAACAGCTCGCGCAGCTGCGCGGGATCGTAGTAGCGGTGGCTCGGCATCACCTTGGCCGGCGGTGTGACATAGCGCGTCACGTTTTCCCGCAGCAGTCCCTGCCGGACGGCGGCCTCCAGCGCCGTGTGCAGCAGCACATGGTGCTTGCGCACGGTGTTGTGGGAGAGTCCCTTTTCCAGCAGCTCCGCGTAGTACCGCTGCAGCTGCGCCGGCTGCAGCTCCGGCAGCTTCACCTCGCCCAGTGCGGGCACAAGGTGGAGTCGGATGATGTTCTCGTAGCCGTGGACGGTGGTCTTTTCGCGGTTCGGGCAGATAAAATCCCGCAGCCAGACCTCCAGCCAGTCGGCGAGAATGACCTCGCCGCCGTGGCGCGTGCGCTTGAGCGCGCGCAGACGCAGAAACTCCGTCAGGGTGCTCTCGGCATCGTCGAGACAGCGGAAGGTGCGCACGCAGCGGTCGCGCGAGCCGTCGGGCCGCATCCCATAGTGCATCGTGACGTAGTAAAGGTCCTTTTGATCGTCGTAGGCAAGATTTCGTTTGATGGATTTTCGCATATTCGTTCGCCCTCCTTTTGGAATGGAGGCAGTATATCACCGATCGAGCGCAATGAAAAACGGCGGCGCAGAAAGCGCCGCCGTTTTTAGACGATCCTTCGGTTTTGCTCAGCTTCTCTTCGCCGCCTCGATGACGTGGCTCGCGAGGATGGCCGTCGTCACCGCGCCGACACCGCCGGGCACGGGCGTGATGGCCTCCACGATCGGCTCCACCTCGGCGAAGCGGGTATCGCCGCAGAGATTGCCGTCCGCACCGACGTGGATGCCCACGTCCAGCACGATCTGGCCCGCGCGGACGCTCTCCGCGCCGACCATGCCGGCCTTACCGGCGGCGACGACGAGGATATCCGCCTCGCGGCAGATGGCGGGCAGATTTTCGCTGCGGCTGTGGCAGATGGTCACAGTCGCGTGCTCGGCGAGCAGCAGCAGGGAGACCGGCTTGCCGATGACGAGGCTGCGGCCGATCACGACCACGCGCTTGCCCTTGATGGGCACGTTATAATGCTTGAGCAGCGCCACGCAGGCCGCGGCGGTGCAGGGCGGATAGCCGCCGTCGGTGCCGGCGTAGACCGCGGCGAGCGAGCCGTCGGTGATGCCGTCCATATCCTTTCTCGGGTCGAGGGCGCGGCGGGCAGCCTCGTCGTCGAGGTGCTTGGGCAGCGGGCGGAACATCAGAACGCCGTGAACACGCTCGTCCTCGTTGAGCGAACGGATGTTGTCCATCAGCTCCTGCTGGCCCGCGTCCTCGGGCAGCACGACCTGACGGACCGTAATGCCGACCTTCTCGCAGCGCTTGAGCGCGCCGCGCTCATAGGACAGATCGTCCTCGCGCGCGCCCACGCGCAGAATGGCAAGGCAGGGCTCCGTGCCGTTTTTCTTCAGCTCCTCCGCCTGCTCGTGCAGCTGTTCGGTCAACGCCCTGGCGGCGTCGGCCCCCTTGAGTAACATCGCCATGATGGTTTCCTCCTCATGCCGGCGCGGTGCGCCGTGATCTCAACGTTAGGATAACAAACAAAATTTTCGCTGTCAATTTCTTTTGCAAACCGTTTGCGCCGGAAGGATTTCCTTTCTTCGCCGCCTTGCTATTTCCGCCGCTTTCTGCTACCATAAGGGGGATGAAATTTTATCTGACCGGAGGGATACCCCATGTCCGTCATCGAAGAAAAGAAAGCTCTGCGCACCTATATCCGCCAGACCGAGCGCACGCTTGACCCCGCCTACAAGGCCGAAAGCTCGGAGGCCATCTGCCGCTGCGTCCTCGCGCTGGAGGAATACCGGGCCGCGGGGACCGTGTTCGCCTTTGCGGGCACCGTCCATGAGATCGACACCTCGCTGCTGCTGAAGGAGACTCTTGCCGCGGGCAAGACGCTCGTCCTGCCCCGCTGCGCCGAGGGCCACGCGCTCGACCTGTGCGTGGTCACGTCGATGGGCGAGCTCGTGCCGGGGATGTACGGCATTTTAGAGCCGAAGGCGGACTGCGCGCTCGTCACGCCCGCCGATATTGACTTTGCCGTGGTGCCCTGCCTGTCGTTCGACCGCAGGGGCCGCCGGCTCGGACAGGGCGGCGGCTACTATGACCGTCTGCTGCCGCAGCTGAGCTGTCCGACCTGCCTCATCTGCCGCGAGCGGCTGATGAGCGAGGCCGTTCCCACCGAGGAGCATGACCGCCGCTGCACGCTCTACGTCACGGAGCGCGGCGTCATGGAGCCGGAGACGTAAGACCATGCTGGACTGGCTCATTCGCGGCGCGCAGGTGCTCGACGGCACCGGCGCGGACGCTTTTCCCGCCGACGTCGGCATCAAGGACGGAACCATTGCCGCAGTCGGTCGCCTGACCGGCGCCGATGCCGCGCACGTTCTTGACGCGCAAGGCCGCACGCTGACGCCCGGCTTTCTGGACATCCACCGCCACACCGACGCGGCGCTGTTCCGCCCCAATTTTGGACGTGCCGAGCTGGCGCAGGGTCTGACCACGCTCGTCGGCGGCAACTGCGGGATGTCGCTCGCGCCGCTCGCGGGGGAGCACGCTCCCGCCGTGCGCGCGTATCTTGCGCCCATCACCGGCGCGTTTGGGGACGAGCTGTGCTTCGCGTCCCTTGCGGACTATTTCGCCGCAGCGGAGCGGACGCCGCAAATCGTGAACAACGCCATGCTCGCGGGCATGGGGACGCTCCGCGCCCTCGTCGCAGGCTTTGACGACGCGCCGCTGACGGACGGACAGTACAGGAAGCTGCACCGCCTTGTGGAGCGCTCACTCGCCGACGGTGCGGTGGGCGTGTCGCTGGGTCTCGGCTACGCGCCCGAGTGCTTTTACTCGACCGAGGGGCTGATCCGCGCGCTTGAGCCGCTGCGCGGCGGGAGGCTGCCCGTCACCGTTCATATGCGGCAGGAGGGCGACGGCGTGGTGGACGCGCTGCGCGAGATGCTGACCGTCGCCCGGGAGCTGCGCTGCCCCGTGGAGATCTCGCACCTCAAGGGCATCGGGCGGAGGAATTGGGGCCGCGCCGTGCCGGAGATGCTGCGGCTCCTTGAAAACGCCCGCGCGGAGGGGCTGGACGTCGCCTGCGACGTGTATCCCTATTCCGCCGGCTCGACCCAGCTCATTCACGTTCTGCCGCCGGAATTTCAAAAGGGCGGGCTGGACGCGCTGACCGCCGCGCTGCGCGATCCGACCGACCGCGCCGCCATGCGCGAGCGCATGGAGACGGGCAGCGACTTTGAAAACATCACGCACCTCGTCGGCTTTGAGAACGTCGTTCCGATCTCACTGCACACAGAGGAGTATAAGCCGTTTGAGGGCAAGTCTCTCGCGGAGATCGCAGACACGCTCGGCAAGGATCCCTATGACGCGCTCTTCGACCTGCTCGCCGCCGAGCGCTGCGAGGCTGGCATGATCGACTTCATCGCCACGGAGGAGGACATCGAGGCCATCCTGCGCGCGCCGTTCTCCGTGCCCATTTCCGACGCGACCTATCCAGTCGAGGGGCTGTGCCACCCGCGCGTGTACGGCAGCGCGGCGCGCTTTCTCGCGCACTATGTCCGCGAGCGCGGCATCCTCACGCTGCCGCAGGCCGTGCACAAGCTCACGATGCAGTCCGCCGACCGGCTCGGTCTTTCCCGCAAGGGACGCATCGCCGTCGGCGCGGACGCCGACCTGTGCCTGTTCTCGCCGGAAAATATCCGGGAGAACTGCGCCTACACCGCTCCGCGGCAGCTTGCCTCGGGCATGGACGCCGTGTTCGTCGCGGGCGTACCGGAGATCATGGACGGGCAGTTTACCGGCGAGACACGGGGGCGCGTGCTACGGGCACACTAACGAACGCTTCATTTTTTTCGGAGGAAGCTATGACAAAACGTATGTTGACAGCCGTTCTGACTGTGGCGCTCACGCTGTCCCTCACCGCCTGCGGCGGGGGAGTGCAGCAGGAAATGGGCGAGACACGCACGGTCTACACGATGGACACGGTGATGAATCTGACCGCCTACGGCGAAAACGCCTCCGCCGCACTCGACGCGGCGGAGGAAACGCTGCGCACGCTCGACACGAAGCTCGACCGCCACGACGAGACAAGCACGGTAAGCGCGCTCAACCGCGACGGCACGGTCGAGGACGCGGAGCTTGCCCAACTCACGGACATTGCGCAGACCATCGGTGCACTGAGCGGCGGGGCGTTCGATCCCACCGTCGCGCCCGTGATGGACGCATGGGACTTCACCGGCGATGCACCGCGCGTGCCGTCGGACGAGGAGCTGTCCGCGCTGCTCGCGCACGTCGGTTTGGAAAAGCTGTCGGTGGACGGCAATACGATCGCCCTCTCGGACGGTGCGCAGCTCGACCTCGGCGGCATCGCCAAGGGCTATGCGGGCGATGCGGTACGCACCGTCCTCGCGGAGTTCGGCGTAACGAGTGCGGTCATCGACCTCGGCGGCGACGTCGGGCTGCTCGGCGCGAAGCCGGACGGCAGCGACTGGCGCGTCGCGGTCAAGGACCCTGCCGCCCCATCGAAATTTCTCGGCGTGCTGACGGCGGCGGACACCTTCGTGGTGACCTCCGGCATCTATGAGCGCGGCTTTGAGGAAAACGGCGTGCGCTACCACCACATCATCGACCCCAAGACCGGGAAGCCTGCCGAGAGCGGGCTGGTAAGCGTGACGGTCGTGTGCGGCGACGGCGCGTGGGCCGACGCGCTCTCCACCGCCTGCTTCGTGCTCGGCGAGGCGGGAAGCCTTGCGCTGCGCGATACGCTCGCGGCGGAGAAAAATCTGCGCATCGAGCTGATCCTTGTGACCGATGACGGTCATGTGCGCTATACTGCGGGACTGGCGGAACGCTTTGAGCCGAGCGAGGAGGGAACCTATGTCTACGAAGCCATCATCGCCTGAGCTGCGCCCCAACCGCTATGACGCGCTCGTGGTGCTCGTCGTGCTGGCGCTCGCCGCGGCGCTGGCGGTCAGACCGTTTCTCGCCGCCCGCGCGCCGCAGAGCGGTGCGCTGACGGTCGTGGTCTCCGCCGACGGACAGGAGCTCGACCGGCTCCCGCTCGCGCAGTTCGGCACGCATACCTATGCGAACAACGGCTACACGCTGACGGTCACGGCGGCGGGCGGCGCGGTGTCGGTCACGCAGAGCGACTGCCCGGGGCAGGACTGCGTCCACTCCGGCGCGGTCTCCCGCGCGGGGCAGAGCATCGTGTGCCTGCCCGCGCGCATCGTGGTGGAGCTGGTCGGCGCCGCCGACGGCTACGACCTCGTGACGGGTTAGGAGGCGCGGTATGAGGTTCTCAACAAAAGCTATCACGACCTGCGCCGTGCTTGCCGCGCTGGCGCTCGCGCTCTCCTATCTGGAGTCCTTTTTTCCGCCGCTGCTGCCGCTGCCCGGCGTGAAGCTCGGGCTTGCGAACATCGTGACGGTCTACGCGCTCTATGCCCTCGGCGCGTCGAACGCACTCGCCATCCTTGTGGTGCGCTGTCTGCTCGGCTCCCTCTTTGCGGGCAACGCCTCGGCGCTCCTTTTCTCGCTGCTCGGGGGACTTGCCGCCATGCTGGTGATGATCGCGCTGCACGCTCTGCCGCGGCTTTCGGTCTACGGCGTGTCCGTCGGCGGCGCGGCGGCGCACAACTGCGGACAGGTCGCCGCCGCGATGCTCACGCTCGGCTCAGCTGCGCCGCTCGCTTATCTGCCGCTCCTGCTGCTCGTGTCGGTGTTCACCGGCGCGCTGACCGGCTTTGTCGCCGCGCTGCTGTTCCGTGCCATGCGCCACGCGCGGGCGAAATGAAGTGTAAAAATCAAACGCCCCGACGAAGGCCGGAGCGTTTGGCTTTTTATTCGGGGACTGTTTTTTACAGATCGTGCACGCGCAGGGCGCGGATGGCGTTGAGCACCGCGAGGACCATCACGCCGACGTCGGCGAAAATGCCCATCCACATATTGGCGAAGCCGAGGGCGACGAGCAGCAGGCACAGCAGCTTCACGCCGAGGGAAAAGACGATGTTCTCATACACTATGCGGATGCACTTGCGGGAGATCTTGATGGCCTTGGCGATCTTCATCGGGTCGTCGTCCATCAGCACCACGTCGGCGGCCTCGATGGCCGCGTCGCTGCCCATCGCGCCCATAGCGATGCCGATGTCCGCGCGGGAGAGCACGGGCGCGTCGTTGATGCCGTCGCCGACGAAGGCGAGCTTCGCGCCCTCCGGCTCGGCCCTGAGCAGCTCCTCGACCCGCGCGACCTTATCGGCGGGCAGCAGCTCCGCGCGGACCTCATCCACCCCGAGGTCACGCGCCACATAGTCCGCGACCTTTTGAATGTCGCCGGTGAGCATGACGGTCTTGGTGACGCCCGCCGCCTTGAGCGCGGCGATGGCGTCGCGGGAATGGGGCTTTTCCACATCGGAGATGACGATGTGGCCCGCGTACTCGCCGTTCACCGCGATATGGACGATGGTGCCGACGCTGTGGCACTCGTGCCACGCGACGCCCAGCTCCTCCATCAGCTTGCCGTTTCCGGCGGCGACGGTCACGCCGTCCACCACCGCGGTCACGCCGCGGCCGCTGTGCTCCTGAATGTCCGTGACGCGGGAGCGGTCCAGCGCACCGCCGGCAGCCTTTTGCAGGCTCTTGCTGATGGGGTGCGAGGACGCGCACTCGGCAAGCGCCGCGTACTCGAGCAGCTTTTCCTGCGCCATCGGGCTGTGATGCACGGCGCTGACCTCAAACACACCCTGCGTGAGCGTGCCGGTCTTGTCGAACACGACGGTCTTCGTCTGGGAGAGGGCCTCGAGGTAGTTGGAGCCCTTGATGAGCACGCCTTCCTTGCCCGCGCCGCCGAGGCCGGCGAAGAAGCTGAGCGGGATACTGATGACAAGCGCGCAGGGGCAGGAGATGACGAGGAAGGTCAGCGCACGGTAGACCCAGGTGCCCCAGTCCGCGTCCGCGCCGGAGGCGGTCAGCGCCAGCGGCGGCAGGATGGCGAGCGCGAGCGCGCTGTAGCACACGGCGGGGGTGTAGACCTTGGCAAAGCGGGAAATGAAGCTCTCGGAGCGGGACTTGTGGCTGCTGGAATTTTCCATCAGCTCCAGAATTTTGGAAACCGTGGATTCGCCGAACGCCTTCGTTGTGCGGACCTTCAGAACGCCCGTCATGTTGATGCAGCCGCTGATGATCTCGTCGCCTGCGCTCACATCGCGCGGCAGGCTCTCGCCGGTCAGCGCGGCGGTGTTGAGCGTGGAGACGCCGTCCTCGACCACGCCGTCGATGGGCACCTTTTCGCCCGGCTGGACGGTGATGACCGTGCCGACGGCGACATCGTCGGGGTCGACCTGCTCGAGCTTACCGTCGCGCTCGATGTTTGCGTAGTCGGGGCGGATGTCCATGAGCGCGGTGATGCTGCGGCGGGACTTGCCGACCGCGTAGCTCTGGAACAGCTCGCCGATCTGATAAAAGAGCATGACGGCGACCGCCTCGGAATAGTCGCCGCTCCTTTCATAGAGTGCCAGCGCGATGGCACCGACGGTCGCAACTGCCATGAGAAAATTTTCGTCGAACACCTGCCGGTTGCAGATGCCCTTCCACGCCTTGCGCAGGATGTCGCAGCCGACCGTCAGGTAGGCCGCAAAATAGAGCGCGGCGGAGACGAGCATCGGTAGGGGAATCAATTTCGCCGCGAGGAACAGCACCGCCGCGGCCAGGATGCGATAGAGCATCTTTTTCTGTTTCTTCGTCATGGGAAAGCCCTCCGTAGAAGTCCGCCCCGAGGTCTGTCCCCGGGGCGGTGTGATTTACAGGTAGATCTCGCAGTCGTCCTCGACCTTTTTGCAGTTCTTCAAAACGGCCTTCATCACGGTCTTGGGGTCCTGACCGTCGGCAAATTCCACCGTCATCTTCTGCGTCATGAAGTTGACCACCGCGTCCGCGACGCCCTCGGTCTTCTTCGCGGCATCCTCCATCAGGTTCGCGCAGTTGGCGCAGTCCACTTCGATCGGATAGGTCTTTTTCATCGTAAAATGCCCCTTTCTTTTTTGTCGCTTAAACAATTAAGCACTTGTTTAATTCTTATGGCTGTACTATACTGAAGATACTCGAAAAAGTCAAGGGCTTCGCCGCGTTCTCTGCCGAACGGGCGAAAAGTCCTGCCAAACGGGAGATTCGACACACAGGACTACCGGAAAAGGAGCGGAAATATGCAACCGTTTGAGCTTCCCCATCAGCACGAGGACGCCTCGCATCTGCATGAATTGGAGGAGTACCTCCGCAGGACCGAGTATTTTCAAACCGTCGCGCTGGTCTTTCGCCAGCTCTCCGACGCAAACCGCGTGCGGCTTTTCTGGCTTTTGTGCCACTGCGAGGAGTGCGTGGTCAACCTCGCGGCCATGATGGGCATGAGCCCGCCCGCGCTCTCGCATCACCTGCGCCAGCTGCGTGAGAGCGGACTGATCATCAGCCGCCGCGACGGCAAGGAGGTCTACTACAAGGCCGCAGAGAGCGAACAGGCGCAGCTGCTGCACCGCATGATCGAGCGCACCGTGGAGATCGCCTGCCCCGAGGAGGGCGAGGACGTCGCCTCCGCCCCGCACCTGCCGCCGCTCGACGCGCACGCGCTCGAGGGCGCACACGGGTGCAGCGCCGAGCAGCTTGAGACCATCCGCCGCGTCCACGAGGCGCTGACCGCAGACCTCTCCAGCCGCATCACCATCGACGAGCTCTCGCGCCGCTTCCTGATGAACCCCTCCACGATGAAGGAGGTCTTCAAGACCGTTTACGGGCAGTCCATCGCCGCGCACATCCGCGAGCACCGCATGGAGCGCGCGGCAGAGCTGCTGCGCGAAACGGACGCGAGCATGGCGGAGATCGCCGCTGCCATCGGCTACGAGAGCGCGAGCAAGTTCTCCGCCGAATTCCGCAAGGCCTATGGCGCACTGCCGACGGAGTATCGCCGTGCCGCACGCGCGGAAAAAGGATAGGGGCTTGCAGTCCGCAGAAAGTGTGTTATCATGGAAGCAGAAACCAATGAAACGGAGAGAAGAGAAATGGGCATTGTCGTTTTGGGCGCGGTCTTTGTGGACATCAAGGGCTATCCCTCGGACGTTTACATTCCCGGCGGGCGCAACGCCGGCCGGGTGGAGCAGATGCACGGCGGCGTGAGCCGCAACATTGTGGAGGACATTGCCAACGTCGAGCTGCAGCCGACCTTCATCGGTCTGGTGGACGACACCGGCGCGGGCGCGGATGTGGTGCGCAAGCTCAAGGCGCATAAGGTCAACACGGACTACATCCGCGTAACGAAGGACGGCATGGGCACCTGGCTCGCTATCTTCGACAACGGCGGCGACGTAGCGGCGGCCATCTCCAAGCGGCCCGACCTCCGTCCGATCCTGAGCATTTTAGAGGAGCAGGGCGACGAGATCGTTTCCCGCGCCGACAGCATCGCCTTTGAGATCGACATGGATAAGGAGATCGTGAAGAAGGTCTTTGCCCTTGCCGAGAAATATCACAAGCCGGTGTACGCGGTGGTGTCAAACATGAGCATCGCGGTAGAGCGGCGCGACTTCTTCCGCTCGACGCACTGCTTCGTCTGCAACCAGCAGGAGGCGGGCATCCTTTTCTCCGAGGATTACGACGACAAGACGCCGGAGGAGATGCAGAGGCTCCTCGCCGCGCGCATCCGCAGCGCACAGATCCCGCGCATGGTGGTGACGATGGGCGCGCAGGGCGCGGTGTATGCCACGAACGACGGCGAGGAGGGCTGGTGCCCCGCCAAGAAGGTGGACGTGAAGGACACCACCGGCGCGGGCGATGCCTTCTTCGCGGGCGTGACCATCGGCCTGACCTACGGCAAGACAATGGCGGAGGCCTGCGAGATCGGCACGCGGCTGGCCGCGTCGGTCATCTGCACATCGGAAAACGTCTGCCCGCGCTTTCTGCCGAGCGAGTTCGGCATCGACCCGAGCGGGCTTGAGCGCGAGCAGCTTTCGCTGGAGCTGTAATAGGGGAGAGGAGAAGGCCGCAGCCTTCTCCTCTTTCGCGTCAAAAGGTCTTTCCCAGCGCGTCGGCGCGGGCAAGGGCCTCGTCCATCCGCGCTTGCGCGTCCACGCGCTCGTCGTCCAGCCCCTCGGCGCAGAGCAGCTCAAATTTCGGGATGCCGAACATGGCGCACAGCGCCTTGAGCTGGCGCGCGCCCATCTCCATCCATTCCGTTTCCGGCAGGGAGTAATCCCCGCCGCGCGTGGTGACGAGCAGCAGCTTTTCCGCGCGGCAGCGGCCGACAAGCCCGCTTTCCTCGTAGCCGAAGGTGATGTCGCGCATGGAAACGCGCTCAAGGTAAATTTTCAGAATGGCGGGGAAGGATAATTCCCAGAACGGCGCAGCGAGCACGATGCGGTCCGCGCGGGCAAACTGCCATGCGTCGGCGAACAGCGGATCGTCGAGCTTCCCCGCGGCGGCGAGCGCGTCGCGGCAGGCCAGCACCTCGGGGTACTGCGGCTCGAGACGGTCGCGCATGAGGTCGCGGTGAAGGATCGCTGCGTCCGGATTCGCAGCGGCGTAGGACGATAAAAAGCGTTCGGCGAGCATACGGGAGCGGGACTCCGCGCCCCGCACACAGGCATCCACAAACAAAAGCTGCGGCATAGTCGGCCTCCTTTGGTCGGGAAAATCTTGCTCCTATTATATCCGCTTTGCCGCGGCGCGGCAAGCCGCGCTGAAAATTTTTCGCGCGGCCGTTGCCAAACGGCGAAAAACAGCGTATCATGCTTTCAGATCAATGCTCAAGAGGTGCCGTATGTTTCTTCTTTACATGAATCCCATTCTGATCGCCGCAGCGGTCGTGCCGGCGGTCTTTCTGCTCATCAGGGTCTATCGGGCCGACCGTCTGGAGCCGGAGCCGTCGGGGCTTCTGCTCTCGCTGATCCTGCGCGGCGTGTTCGCCACGGTCATCGCGATGGTGCTCGAGGAGCTCGGCTCAGCCCTGCTCGGGAGCGTCTATGCGGAAAACTCCCTGCCCTACAACATCATCATGTACTTTGTCATCGTCGCCTTTTCCGAGGAGGGCGCGAAGTATATCCTGCTCCGCCGCCGGACATGGCGCTCCGACGCCTTCAATTGCCAGTTCGACGGCGTGGTGTACGCCGTGTTCGTCTCGCTCGGCTTCGCCCTGTGGGAAAATCTCGGCTACGTCGCCATGTACGGCCTGAGCACCGCGCTCGTGCGCGCCGTGACCGCAGTCCCCGGCCACGCCTGCTTCGGCGTGTTCATGGGCGTCTACTACGGCCGCGCCAAGCGCTATGACAACGACGGCGACCTCGTGAACGCCAAGCGCTGCCGCACGATGGCGGTCCTGATGCCCGCGCTGCTGCACGGCGCCTATGATTTCATCGCCACGATGGAGGACCCCAACTGCGAATGGATGTTCCTTGTCTTTGTGCTTGCGCTGTTCGCCGTGTCGCTGAAGCTCGTGCGTGTCGGCTCGCACAGCGACCGCTACATCGACGGCGGCGAGGGTCCGCTGTTCTTCGGATAACGGCATAAGAAAAGAGACGAAAGCGCGTGCTTTCGTCTCCTTTTTTTCATCGCATCCGCCGCTTATTCGGCGGCGTATTCCAGGCCGTTCATGCGGCAGAGCGTGTTGATGACCGCGAAGATGATGACCGCGCCGAGGTTGGCGGTGGTGTTGTCCTGATCGAAGCGAGGGGATATCTCGCAGATGTCGAAGCCGCGGACCTTGCGCGTGCGCAGAACGTGCTTGAGCAGCGGCAGCACGACCTCAGGATCGAGTCCCAGCGACTGCGGCGCGCTGACGCCGGGCGCGAAGGCCGAGGAGAACACGTCCGTGCAGACGGTGATGTAGGCGTCGCGGCAGTGGTAGAGGAAGGTGTCCATGCGCTCCAAAATGGACTCCATGTTGCTGCCCTGGATCTCCTTGGCGAGCACATAGTCCACGCCCAGCTCCCGCGCCTTTTTGAACAGGCTCACGGTGTTGCTGTGCTGCTGGATGCCGATGGGGAAGTAGTGGTACGGCGTGCCCTCGGCCCTGCACACGTCCGCCATCTGGCGGAACATCGTGCCGGAGGAATTGCCCATGTCGTAGGGGCGCAGGTCGAAGTGCGCGTCGAAGTTCACGATGCCGAGCTCCGGCGTGCGGCCCTTGTCCTTGAGGTAATTGTGCTGGCCCTGAAAGTGGCCGAAGGTCGTCTCGTGACCGCCGCCGAGCACGATAGGGAAGAGCCTGCGGCGCAATATCTCCTCGACCGCGAGGCCCAGCTCACGCTGGCCCTCCTCGAGGGATATCTCGTCGCAGACGATGTCGCCCGCGTCGAAGAGCTTGACCTTCTGCGAAAAGGTGCAGGGCAGGTTCGACATCTGACCGCGCACGAAGTCCGGCGCGAGCGCCGTGCCGGTGCGGCCCTTGTTGCGCGCCACGCCCTTGTCGCTGCAAAAGCCGACAAAGGCAAAGCCGAGCGCCCCGTCGAACGGCGCACCGCCGTCGTTGAGATCGAGCGGCTGCACCCACTGGTGCCAGCGGAAGGCGTCGTAATCGCTGTCGCTGTCTACGCGGCCCTTCCAGCAGGGCATGGCGCTGACATAATGATCCAAAAGCATGAAAAAGCCTCCAATCCGAAAATTTACTCGTCCAGCTTGAGGACGGCAAGGAACGCCTCCGTCGGCACCTGCACCGTGCCAAGGTTGCGCATCTTCTTTTTGCCCTCCTTCTGCTTCTCGAGCAGCTTCTTTTTGCGCGTGATGTCGCCGCCGTAGCACTTGGCGAGCACGTCCTTGCGCATGGCCTTGACCGTCTCGCGCGCAATGACGCGTCCGCCGATGGCGGCCTGCACCGGCACCTCGAAAAGCTGGCGGGGAATGTTATCCTTGAGCTTTTCGCACAGGCGGCGCGCGCGGGGATATGCCTTATCCTTATGTGCGATGAAGCTCAGCGCGTCCACCTGGTCGCCGTTGAGCAGCATATCGACCTTCACCAGCTCGCTGCGGCGGTAGCCGGAGAGCTCGTAGTCAAGCGAGGCGTAGCCCTTGGTGTTGGCCTTGAGCGCGTCGAAGAAATCGTAGATGATCTCGTTGAGCGGCATTTCGTAGTGCAGCTCGACGAGGTAGGTATCAAGGTACTGCATATCCTTGAACTCGCCGCGGCGCTCCTGACACATCGGCATAATGTTGCCGACGTAGTCGGGCGGCGTGACGATGGTGACCTTGACGTAGGGCTCCTCCGCATGCTCGATCACGCTCGGGTCGGGGTAGTTGTGTGGATTGTCCACGCGCACCATCGTGCCGTCGGTCTTGTAGACCTCATAAATAACGCTCGGCAGCGTGGTGACGAGGTCGAGGTCAAATTCGCGCTCAAGCCGCTCCTGAATGACCTCCATGTGCAGCATTCCGAGGAAGCCGCAGCGGAAGCCGAAGCCGAGGGCGACGGAGCTTTCCGGCTCGAAGGTCAGGCTGGCGTCGTTGAGCTGGAGCTTTTCCAGCGCGTCGCGCAGGTCGGGGTACTTGCTGCCGTCCTCGGTGTAGATGCCGCAGTAGACCATCGAGCGCACCTTGCGGTAGCCGGGCAGCGGCTCGCTCGCGGGATTTTCCGCGCCGGTCACGGTGTCGCCGATCTGCGTTTCGTGGACGTCCTTGATGCTGGCGGTGAAGTAGCCGACCTGACCAGCCTCAAGCTGCTTCGCCGGCTCCAGCCCCAGCGGGCGCATCAGGCCGCACTCGAGCACCTTGAAGGTCGCGCCGGTCGCCATCATTTTGATCTCCATGCCGGGCCTGATGGTGCCGTCCTTGAGGCGCATATAGACGATCACGCCGCGGTAGGCGTCATAATAGCTGTCGAAGATCAGCGCCTTGAGTGGGGCGTTCGGGTCGCCCTTGGGTGCGGGGAGGTTGTGGACGATGTCCTCAAGCACCGCGTCGATGTTGATGCCGAGCTTGGCGGAGATCTCCGGCGCGTCCTCGGCGGGGATGGCAAGGATATTCTCGATCTCCTCCTTCACACGCTTGGGATCGGCGGCAGGCAGGTCGATCTTGTTGATGACGGGGCGGATCTCCAGATCGTGCTCCATCGCAAGATAAGTATTCGCGAGTGTCTGCGCCTCGATGCCCTGCGAGGCGTCCACGATGAGCAGCGCGCCCTCGCAGGCGGCGAGAGAGCGCGAGACCTCGTAGTTGAAGTCCACATGACCCGGGGTGTCGATGAGGTTGAGCGTGTAGACCTGCCCGTCCTGCGCGGTGTAGTCGAAGGTGACGGCGCGGGCCTTGATAGTGATGCCGCGCTCGCGCTCGAGGTCCATATTGTCGAGGATCTGATCCTCCATCTCGCGCGCGGAGACGGCGTTGCACTTTTCCAGCAGGCGGTCCGCCAGCGTGGACTTGCCATGGTCGATATGCGCGATGATGCTGAAGTTGCGGATGTTTTTTTCGTTCATAGCGGTTGCTCCTGCATGGTGTTAATGGGAAGATGGCATCTGCGCGATCCATTTATTAGCCTGCTCGTCGGCGGCGTGCAGCACCTGCGTCATGCTCTGCGCGAGGCCGGGGTAGCTGCCGGTCAGCGTCTCGGCGTCCATCGCGGGAAACGCGCCGTCCCCGGCGGCGTGCCGCTCGAGCGCAAGGCGGTAGAGCGCGCGGCTTTGCAGCATCGCGGCGTCGCTTGCGCCGGCGGAGAAGGCCGCCGCGTCGAGCGCGAAGAAGGCGTCCTTCCCGCCCGCGGCGCGGTGCAGCGCACGGTAGAGCGGATAGATCGCCGCGCCGAGATACTGTCCCGCCGCGGTGACGGCCTCACGGCAATTCGTCTTGCCGAGCAGCTCGAAGAGCAGGTTGACGGTGTTCACCAGCAGCTTCTTTTGCAGCGTAGCGGCGATGCTGCCGCGCAGGGTGCCCTTCTCGTCGCTCGAGTCGTACAGCTCGTCGGAGTCGATCATGCCGCCGTCGCGGTCGAGCGTGCGGCCGAGCAGATAGTCCGCAGAGACGTGATAGTAGTCGCACGCCTTCTTCACAAAGGCGAGTCCCGGCTCGCGGATGCCGTTTTCATAGTGGCTCAAAAGCGCCTGCGAGATGCCGAGGTCGGCAGCCGCCTTGCGCTGGGAGATCTCTTTCTCCTGCCGCAGCAGGGCTAGGGTGCGCGAAAAATCAGCGTTCATGCGCGTTTTTCTTCCTCATTTCTACAGATTGCAATTACAGCTCGTAGAGTATAGCAGGTTTTATACCGCTTGTAAATGATTTTTTAGAACTCCGGCGTGTAGCTGCTGCGATCCTGCCGCGGCGGCTCCTCCGGCGCGGTGGCGCGCAGGTAGAAGCCGCACTCGGAGAGCGTGTAGTAGGGCAGAAAATAGATCTGCACCAGCATGGAGGCCAGTCCGCCGAGCAGCGAGCCGAGCATAATGGCGGGGAAGCTGTCGAGAATGAGGGCGATGACCAACGCCTCGTAAACGCCCAGAACGACGCCGAAAAGCAGGATCCAACCGAAGAAGCTCAGCTCCAGCCGGAAAAGCTGACCCTTATAGCCGATCGTCTGCCGCTTGCTGCGGTTAAGCGCCTCCATCACGCCAAGCTCCGGATTCTGGCAGAGGTTCCAGATGGCGAAGGAGTAGCGGTAGACCGCAATGATTCCGGGGATCACGAAAAGCATCGACCACAGGGCGACGAAAAATCCCTCGACGATGTACAGGGCGATGACCTTGCCGGCAAAGGTGAAGCCGTCGAACAGGCTCTCGTAGGGCATCTCCTCGCGGCGGTGGACGCCGAGACAGTAGCACTTATAGCCTGCGTCGAGCACCTGCGTAATGAGGCCGATGAGGATGCTGGCGAAGGAAACGGACACAAAGGCCACGCCGACGATGCGGCCGGTCAGGCTCGTGAGCGCCGTGTCGAGCAGATCCAGCACGAGCGAGATGGCGAGCAGCAGCAGGGTCATCTTGATCGGTGAGACCCTTGCGGTTCGGATGAGGTCCTTTGCCTCGCACTTGAGCGCGGCACGGTCGAGCTGACGGATGGGCATGATACGGTCCTCCTTATTCTTTGTAGAAAAAGTATAGCACCCGCTCTCCGGCGCGTCAAGCGGGCATAGCCGGCGGCGCGGGGACATAGCATGGTTCGGCGGAAGAGGCAAAATCGGAGAGCGCTTCGCATACAGGAAGCGTAAAAATTCAACAAATTTCGATAAATTGCCGGAAAATGTGCGTTTTGGCGAAAAGTTATGACTGGACAACGCTTTGCAGTTGATGTATAATCTCAACGATTATGGAGTAGTGTGCGCATTGCTCCAAGCAGTAAAAGATGAGGTGAAGACAATGGCACAAGCTTTCTTTGGCGGCGTTCATCCCAACGACATGAAGGCCGCAACGAATGAGAAGGCCATCGAGCAGCTCTCTCCCCCGCCCGCTCAGGTGGTCATTCCCATGTCGATGCACTTCGGTGCACCGTGTACCCCCATCGTGTCTGTCGGTGACTATGTGAAGGTCGGTCAGAAGATCGGCGAGTTCAAGGGTCTCGGCGCTCCCATCCATGCCAGCGTTTCCGGCAAGGTGGTCGCGATCGAGCCGCGCCCGTATTCCATGGGCGGCAACATGACCTCCGTCGTGATCGAGAACGATTATCAGAACACCGTCAGCGAAGAGGTCAAGGCTCCGGCCGACCCGAACGCTCTGACCACGGAGGAGATGATCGAGATCGTCAAGAATGCCGGTATCGTCGGTATGGGCGGCGCGACGTTCCCGACCCACGTCAAGATCTCCGGCGGCATCGGCCAGGTCACGACCGTGATCATCAACGGTGCGGAGTGCGAGCCCTACATCACCGGCGACCATCGCGCGATGCTCGAGCGCACCGAGGAGATCATCGGCGGCGCGAGCTATCTCGTCAAGATGTTCGGCGTGGATAAAGCCATCATCGGCGTGGAGGACAACAAGAAGAACGGCATCGACGCGCTCAACAGGGTCATTGCGGAGACCAAGGCGCCCGTCATCGTCGTGCCTCTGCACTGCCGTTACCCGCAGGGCGGTGAAAAGCAGCTCTGCCAAGCCATCACCGGCAAGCAGGTGCCCCCCGGCGGCCTGCCCAGCGCCATCGGCTGCGCCGTGTTCAACATCAACACGACCATCGCCATCTTCCGCGCCATCACGACCGGTATGCCCGTTGTGAGCAAGGTCGTCACCGTGTCCGGCTCCGGCGTGATCGAGCCGAAGAACGTCGAGTGCCCCATCGGCACCCCCGTTTCCTGCCTGTTTGATTACTGCGGCGGTCTGAAGGACGAGACCTTCAAGATCATCGCGGGCGGCCCGATGATGGGTATGGCGCAGTACACCTGCGATATTCCCGTCGCCAAGGGCACCGGCGCGATGCTTGCCTTCGCCGCCGACGAGGACAAGACCGTTGAGAACCCCACCTGCATCCGCTGCGGCCGCTGCGTGGAGGCCTGCCCCGTGCATCTCGAGCCCCTTTATATGTATATGTATGAGCAGAAGGGCATGATCGAGGAGCTGGAGGCCGCCAACATCATGGACTGCATGGAATGCGGCGCCTGCGCCTACATCTGCCCGGGCCGTCTGCACCTGACGCAGACCTTCAAGACCGGCAAGCAGAAGGTCAAGGACGCTGCCGCCAAGAGAAAAGCCGCCGCCGAGGCCGCCAAGGCTGCCGAGGCTGCGAAGAAGGAGGCATAAGAGAAATGACTGATTATAAGAATCTGAAGCTCAGAGCTTCCTCCAACCCCCACATCCGCAACGGCGAGGATACGCGCGGGCTGATGCTCGACGTCATCATCGCCCTGATGCCCGCCCTGCTCTTCGGTGTGTGGCACTTCGGCGTCCGCGTGGCGATCTCCGCGGTCGTTTCCGTCGCCTCCGCCATCTTCTTTGAGTGGCTCTACCGCAAGCTGCTGCACAAGCCCCAGATGATCGGCGACCTGTCCGCCGCCGTCACGGGCCTGCTGCTGAGCATGGTCTGCCCGCCGGAGCTTCCCGTGTGGATGCTCGTGGTCGGCAACTTCTTCGCCATCTTTGTCGTCAAGCAGCTCTACGGCGGCCTGGGCAAAAACTTCCTCAACCCCGCGCTCGCCGCGCGTGCCGCGCTCGTCGCGTGCTACGCCTCCGCCATGACCAGCTGGAGCAAGGTCGACGCCGCCACCGGCGCGACCCCGATGGCTCTGCTCAAGGCCGGCGACATGGAGGCGCTGACCGCCGCCTATCCCATCAAGGATATGGCCATCGGCTTCATCAGCGGCTCTGCCGGTGAGGTCTCCGCGCTGATGCTGCTCATCGGCGGCGTTTACCTCATCGTCCGCAAGGTCATCTCCTGGCAGACTCCGGTCGCCTACATCGCCACCGTCGCGGTCGTCACCTTCCTGTTCCCGCGCGGCAACGACCCCATGACCTTCATGCTCTACAACGTGCTCGGCGGCGGTCTGTTCCTCGGCGCCTTCTTCATGGCGACCGACTATGTGACCTCCCCCGTTACCAAGAAGGGCCAGCTCATCTTCGGTCTCGGCTGCGGCCTGATCACGGTGTTCATCCGCTACTTCGGCTCCTATCCCGAGGGCGTGTGCTACTCCATCCTGATCATGAACTGCTGCACCTGGATCATCGACAAATACACCAAGCCCACCCGCTTCGGCGTTGACAAGAAAGCCAAGAAGGAGGCGGCAAAATAATGAAGATCGAAGGTAAATTCATTCTCAAGGTCGCCGGCACGCTGACCGCCATTTCTCTGGTCGTCGCGGCGCTGCTCGGCGCGACCAATGCGCTCACCGAGGATAAGATCGCAGCCATCAACAAGGCGAACACCGAGGTCGCTCTCGCGGCGGTCGTCAGCTCGCCCGACTGCGAGTTCCCGCCCATCGAGGAGATCCCGCAGGCCGCCATTGACGCCGCCAAGACGCAGAGCGGCAAGCTCACCGAGGCCTACCGCGTCGTCGTGAACGGCGAGGATGCCGGCTATGCGTTCAAGATTGTCGCCGGCGGCTCGCAGGGCGACATCGAAATGATCGTCGGCGTGGACGCCGACCTAGCCATCACGGGCATCTCCGTGGTCGACGCCGCCGAAACGAGCGGCATCGGCACGAAGGTCATCGCCAATGAGGCGACCACCGCCGGCACCGGCGCGCTCGATCAGTTCGTCGGCAAGTCCGGCGCGGGCTCGCTCGTCGTCAAGACCAACATCGACGCCGTTTCCGGCGCGACCGTGACCACCAAGGGCATCACCAAGGGCGCGAACGCCGCTCTGGCCGCCGCGGAAGCCATGGCTTAAGAAAGGGGGACGAGATCAATGAATTTTAAGAAACAGCTCAAAGACGGTCTTATCTATCAAAACCCCGTTCTGGTGCAGGTCCTCGGTATGTGCTCCACCATGGCCATCACCACCAGCATCTCCAACGGCGTCGGCATGGGCATTTCCGTCCTCATTATCCTGACGCTCTCCAACATCTTTATTTCGCTCCTGCGCAAGATCATCCCCAATGAAGTGCGTATCGCGTGCTACATCGTCGTCATCGCGGGCTTCGTCACCATCGTTGACCTGTGCCTGCAGGCGTTCTTCCCCGACATCGCTAAGAGCCTCGGCGTGTTCATTCCGCTGATCGTCGTCAACTGCATCGTGCTCGGCCGCGCCGAGGCCTTTGCCAGCAAGAACTCCGTCGCCGCCTCCGCAGTGGACGGCATCTGTCAGGGCATCGGCTACACCGTCGTTCTGGTCATCATGTGCACGGTGCGCGAGCTGCTCGGCGCCGGCACCCTGATGGGCATTCAGATCATGCCCGCGTCCTACACGCCGGCCCTGATGCTCGTGCTGCCCGTCGGCGGCTTCCTGTGCCTCGGCACGCTCATCGCCGTGATGCAGTGGGCGCTCGCCAAGGGCGAGAAGAAGACCGCGGAAAAGAACGAAAAGGAGGGCAACTAAATGAGTATCACGTCCTTGCTTGCCATTTCTCTCGGCGCGATCCTGACCAATAACTTCATCTTCGCGCAGTTCCTCGGTATCTGCCCGTTCCTCGGCGTCTCCAAGAAGAGTGACACCGCCATCGGCATGGGTCTCGCGGTCACCTTCGTCATGGGCATCGCCTCCGCCGTCTGCTTCGGCGTGAACAAGCTGCTCATCGCGCTGGACCTCGGCTATATGCAGACCGTGGCGTTCATTCTCGTCATCGCCGGTCTCGTGCAGTTCATCGAGATGTTCCTCAAGAAGTCCATGCCGTCTCTGTACACGGCTCTGGGCGTGTATCTGCCGCTCATCACCACCAACTGCGCCGTGCTCGGCGTGGTGCTGCTGAATGTGCAGAACAACTACACCTTCATCGCATCTGTGGTCTACGGCATCACCGGCGGCCTCGGCTTCCTGCTGGCGATCTACCTGTTCTCCACCATCCGTGAGCGCGTGCAGTTCGCCGACTATCCCAAGTGCTTTGAAGGCTTCCCCATCGCGCTGATCACCGCAGGTCTGATCGCCCTGGCATTCATGGGCTTCTCCGGCCTGCAGGTCTGGCCCGTGTAAGGAGGGTAATGGAATATGGAAAATATCATTTTTGCTGTCCTCGTTCTGGGCGCGATCGCGATCGTGTTCGGCCTGATCCTCTCGGTCGCCGCAAAGGTCTTTGAGGTCAAGGTCGACGAGCGTCTGCCCAAGATCCAGGAGTGCCTGGCCGGCGCGAACTGCGGAGGCTGCGGCTACCCCGGCTGCGCCGGCTGCGCGGAAGCGATCCTCGCCGGCAAGGCTCCCGTCACCGCCTGCGCGCCCGCCGGCGCGGAGGGCGCTGCCAAGATCGCCGCGATCATGGGCATGGAAGCGCCCAGCGGTGAGAAGATGGTCGCTCACGTCATCTGCAACGGCGGCAATGCCGCTGTGAAAAACTTCGAGTACGTCGGCATTGCCGACTGCGTGGGCGCGCTCAAGGTCGCCGGCGGCCCGACCGCCTGCTCCTTCGGCTGCCTGGGCTTCGGCTCCTGCGTTGCCGCCTGCCAGTTCGACGCTCTGCACATCAACGACAAGGGCGTTGCCGAGGTCGACAAGGAAAAGTGCACCAACTGCGGCGCCTGCCGTGAGGCCTGCCCGCGCAAGCTGATCGTCGAGGTCCCCTACAAGCAGAAGGTGTTCGTCAACTGCGCGAACAAGAACAAGGGTCCCGCCGTCACCAAGGTCTGCGCCAACTCCTGCATCGCCTGCGGTATGTGCGAGCGCACCTGCAAGTTCGACGCTATCCATGTTGTGAACAACGTGGCTGTCATCGACTACACCAAGTGCCGCAACTGCACCATGTGCGCCAAGGCCTGCCCGAAGAACGCCATCGAACCCATTCCTACTCCCGAGGAGAAGGAGAAGTTCAAGGCCGCGCAGAAGGCCATGGCCGAGAAGAAGGCCGCTGCCGCCAAGGCTGCTGCCGAGGCTGCCGCCGCCGCGAAGGCCGCGGAGGCTCCGAAGGCCGAATAAGGCATCCTATTGCAAAAAGGAAGAGGAAAACCGGAAACGGTTTTCCTCTTCTTCTTTTATCCGCCCTTAGTTCACAAACTGTTTACACGCCGCCCTATTGACATTGGCATACACTGGTGGTACACTGCGTTTAGCACTCGGGGATAAGGAGTGCTAAATCTATGAGAGAGGGTCGGAGGCATGGAGCTGAGCGCACGCAAAAAGCAGATACTCAAGCGTGTGATCGAGGATTACATTGCCTCCGCCGAGCCGGTCGGCTCGAAGGCCATCGCGCAGGAGATGGGCGGGAGCGTTTCCTCCGCCACCGTGCGCAATGAGCTTGCCGAGCTGTCCGATCTGGGCTACCTTGAGCAGCCGCACACCTCCGCCGGCCGCGTGCCGTCCCCCAAGGGCTACCGGCTGTATGTCAACGAGCTGATGGAGCGGCGCGAGGTCTCCGAGGCGGAAGCGGAGGAGATCAACGAAACATTGCAGGACAAAATGTCCGCCGCGGGCAGCATGATCTCGCAGGCCGGGCAGATGGTATCCTCCATCGTCGATTATCCCGCCTACGCGGTCGCCGAGGGCAAAAGCGGCGTGACCGTCAAGCGCTTCGAGCTGCTGGGCGTGGACGACACGAGCTTCATCACCGTCGTGATGACGGACGACAGCCGCGTGAAGTCCCAGCTGCAGCGCTCGCCGCTCGCGTTCGACCGCGCGCGGCTCACCGATCTGAGCGCTCTGCTCAACACGCACTTCACCAAGCAGTCCCGCGAGGAGATGAGCGCGAAGCTCATGGGGCTTTCCGATCAGATCGCGCCGGAGCTGTTTCTGGTGCTCTCCGCGACGGTCGGCTATGCCGCCGAAATTCTGGAGGAGACCGCCAAAAAGGACGTGTTCACCACCGGCGCGAGCCAGATTCTGAAGATGCCCGAGTACCGCGACCTCGATAAAGCGCACGACCTGATGACGTTCTTTGTGGACAACAAGGAAAATCTCCCGGTCCCCGAGGACGACACCCCGCTGAAGATCCTCATCGGGCCGGAAAACGTCAACGAGGCACTGCGCGACACGAGCGTCGTCGTTGCCAGCTATGACATCGGCGACGGGATGCGCGGGCTGGTCGGTGTGGTCGGTCCCACAAGAATGGATTACGCCACCGTGACCGCACGGTTGAGCTACTTTGCAGACAGTCTGACGCGGATGTTCGGAAAAAGCGAGCTTCCGCCCAAGGAAGAGAAGGAGTAAGAAATGCCGAAGAAGGATAAGCAGAACGCACAGCCCGAGACCCCCGAAAAGGAGCCGCAGGCCGCGGCTGCCGAGGAAAAGGAGCTTCCCCCCGAGAATAAGAAGGAGGAGGCGAAGGCCGAGACCTTCACCGTCACGCGCGAGCAGATGGAGAAGATGGAGGGCCTTGCCAAGCAGCTTGCCGAGGAGCATGACCAGTATCTGCGGCTCGCCGCCGAATACGATAACTACCGCAAGCGCACCGCCAAGGAAAAGGAAGGCATCTACGCCAACGCGAAGATCGACACCATCAAGGGTATGCTTCCGGTGTACGACAATCTCGAGCGCGGCCTCGCCCAGTTCGGCGCGGAGGACGACGATCCCCACAAGAAGGGGCTTGAGATGATCTTCAACCAATATAAAGAAGCGCTCACCAAGCTCGGCGTCACGCCGATCGACTGCGTGGGCAAGGAATTTGATCCCGAGCGGCACAACGCCGTGATGCATATTGAGGACGAGAGCTGCGGCGAAAATACCGTGGTCGAGGTCCTGCAGCAGGGCTTCATGCTCGGCGACAAGGTCCTGCGCTTCGCGATCGTCAAGGTCGCCAATTAAAATCGCAAACAAATAAAATTAAGATAGATTTAGGAGGACAAAATTATGTCTAAAGTCATCGGTATTGATTTAGGTACTACCAATAGCTGCGTTGCCGTTATGGAAGGCGGCGAAGCCGTCGTTATCCCCAATGCGGAGGGCAACCGCACCACGCCGTCCGTCGTCGCGTTCTCCAAGACCGGCGAGCGTATGGTCGGTCAGGTCGCCAAGCGTCAGGCCATCACCAATCCCGACCGCACCATCTCCTCCATCAAGCGTGAGATGGGCACGGATCACAAGGTCACCATCGACGGCAAGGCCTACACCCCGCAGGAGATCAGCGCGATGATCCTGCAAAAGCTCAAGAGCGACGCGGAGGCCTATCTGGGCCAGACCGTCACCGAGGCGGTCATCACCGTCCCCGCGTACTTCACCGACTCTCAGCGTCAGGCCACCAAGGACGCCGGCAAGATCGCCGGTCTTGAGGTCAAGCGTATCATCAACGAGCCGACCGCTGCCGCCCTCGCCTACGGCGTGGATAAGGAGCAGAGCCAGAAGGTCATGGTCTACGACCTCGGCGGCGGCACGTTCGATGTCTCCATCCTCGACATCGACGACGGCGTGATCGAAGTTCTGGCCACCGCCGGCAACAACCGTCTCGGCGGCGACGACTTCGACGAGTGCATCATGAAGTGGATGGTCAGCGAGTTCAAGCGCACCGACGGCGTGGACCTCAGCGGCGACAAGGTCGCCATGCAGCGCCTGAAGGAGGCTGCCGAGAAGGCCAAGATCGAGCTGTCCGGCGTGACCTCCACCAACATCAACCTGCCCTATATCACCGCCGACGCCACCGGCCCGAAGCACCTCGACCTCACCCTCACCCGCGCAAAGTTCAACGAGCTGACCGCGCATCTGGTCGAAGCGACCGCCGGCCCCGTCAAGCAGGCCATGAGCGACGCCGGTCTTACCGGAAACGATATTCACAAGGTCCTGATGGTGGGCGGCTCCAGCCGTATCCCCGCCGTGCAGGAAATGGTCAAGAAGCTCACCGGCAAGGAAGGCTTCAAGGGCATCAACCCCGATGAGTGCGTCGCCATGGGCGCGGCTCTTCAGGCGGGCGTGCTGACCGGCGACGTCAAGGGCCTGCTGCTTCTCGATGTCACCCCGCTGAGCCTCGGCATCGAGACGATGGGCGGCGTGTGCACCAAGCTCATCGACCGCAACACCACCATCCCCGTGAAGAAGAGCCAGATCTTCTCCACCGCCGCCGACAACCAGACCAGCGTTGAGGTCAACGTCCTGCAGGGCGAGCGTGAGATGGCTGCCGCCAATAAGAGCCTCGGCCGCTTCCACCTCGACGGCATCGCTCCGGCGCGCCGCGGCGTGCCGCAGATCGAGGTCACCTTTGACATCGACGCGAACGGCATCGTGAACGTCAGCGCGAAGGATCTCGGCACCGGCAAGGAGCAGCACATCACCATCACCTCCTCCACCAACATGAGCAAGGAGGACATTGAGAAGGCCGTCAAGGAAGCGGAGCAGTATGCCGCCGAGGACGCCAAGGTCAAGGAGAAGGTCGAGGTCCGCAATCAGGCCGACCAAATGGTCTACCAGAGCGAGAAGACCCTCGGCGAGGTGGGCGACAAGATCCCCGCGGACGAGAAGAGCAAGGTCCAGGCGGGCATCGACAAGCTCAAGGAGACCCTCAAGGGCGACGACACCGACGCCATCAAGGCCGCGACCGAGGAGCTCACGCAGCTCTTCTACGCGATGAGCGAGAAGCTCTACCAGCAGGCGAACCCGCAGGGCGCGCAGGGCGCAGGCCCCGACATGGGCGGCGCTCAGGGCGGCGCTCAGACCGGCCCCGACGGTCAGCAGTATTACGACGCCGACTACAAGGTGGTTGACGACGACGAGAACAAGAAGTAAAATAGACCAACCAACGCAGCGGGGACAGTATTCTACTGCCCCCGATTGCGGCGTTTTTAGGAGCATAGTCTATGGCTGAGAATAAAAGAGACTATTATGAGGTCCTCGGCGTCTCCAAGGGCGCTTCCGAGGAAGAGATCAAAAAAGCATATAAAAAGCTGGCGCGCAAGTACCACCCCGACATGAACCCCGGCGACAAGGAAGCCGAGGAGAAGTTCAAGGAGGTCAACGAGGCCAACGAGGTGCTCTCCGATCCCGAGAAGAAGGCGCGCTACGACCAGTTCGGCTTTGCCGGCGTGGACCCAAGCTATGGCGCGGGTGCGGGCGGCGGAGCCTACGGCGCGGGCGGCTTCGACTTCGGCGACCTCGGCGACATCTTCGGCAGCTTTTTCGGCGGCGGCTTCGGCGGCACACGGGCGAATCCCAACGCGCCGCAGCGCGGCGAGAGCCTGCGCACGAGCGTCACCATCAGCTTTGAGGAGGCTGCCTTCGGCTGCGAAAAGGAGATCAGCATCGAGCGCGTCGAGCAGTGCGACACCTGCCGCGGCACCGGCTGCGAAAAGGGCACGACCGCCGAGGTCTGTCCCGACTGCCGCGGCACCGGCATGGTGCAGCAGCGCCGCCAGACGCCGCTCGGCTTCATGTCCACCTCCGCGCCCTGCGGGCGCTGCGGCGGCAAGGGCAGGATCATCCACCAGCCCTGCAAGGCCTGTCACGGCAGCGGCCAGCTCCGCCGCCGCAAGACGCTCAAGGTCACCATCCCCGCGGGCATTGACAACGGGCAGACCATCTCCCTGCGCGGGCAGGGCAACGCCGGCAGGAACGGCGGCCCGGCGGGCGATCTGCTGATCGTCATCGCCGTGCGTCCGCACGAGATCTTCCGCCGCGAGGGCACGAGCGTGCTGTGCGAGGCGCCCATCACCTTCACGCAGGCGGTGCTCGGCGCAGAGCTGGAGATCCCGACCATCGACGGCAAGGTGAAGTACTCCATCCCCGAGGGCACGCAGAGCGGCACGACCTTCCGTCTCAAGGGCAAGGGCATCCCCGGCCTGAACGGCCGCGCGCGCGGCGACCAGTATGTGACCGTTTACATCGAGACCCCGCGCAACCTCAACCGCGAGCAGAAGGAGGCGCTGCGCAAGTTCAGCGACACGCTCGGCGAGAGCAACTATGAGCAGCGCAAGAGCTTCTTCGGGAAATTCAAGCTATGAGAAACGGACATTTTATCACCGATTACCATTGCCATTCCACCGTCTCGCCCGACGGGCACAACACCATGCGCGAGATGGCGGAGGCCGCGGTGCGGCTGGGTGTAGACGACCTGTGTTTCACCGACCACATCGAGCCCCTGCCATGGGACCGCTGGAACGAGCCGCCCAAGGAAAAGCACAGCTACGACTGGGCTCCCATGCTCGCGCAGTTCCGTGAGGCGCAGGAGGCCGTCGGCGGCCGCATCAAGCTGCACATGGGCGTGGAGCTGGGCGAATGCTCCTTTGCTCCCGACGTGGCGGACAGCTTTCTGGACGACGCGCCGCCGCTGGACTTCACCATCGGCTCGGTCCACTGCTACCGCACGGCCTCGGGCGAGGTCAACGACCTCACCTGGATCACGAGCACCGATCCCGCGGTGTGGTACGCCGCCTGCGAGAGCTACTTTGAGGAGATGGAAAAGCTGATCGACTGGGGCCGCTTTCAGGTTCTCGGACACATCACCCTCCCGCTGCGCTGGGCGAAGGAGCTGCGCGGCGTGGAGCTGGATTTCGACCGCTACGAGGAGCAGCTGCGCCATGTGATGCGCCGCGCCATCGAAAAGGGGCTCGGCATCGAGTGCAACACCAACCGCGGCCATCTCCCCCTGCCGGACGGCAAATGGCTGAAAATGTATCACGAGCTGGGCGGCGAGCTGATCACGCTCGGCAGCGACGCCCACACGCCGGAGTACATCTCCTGCGCGATGGAGGAGCGGCAGGAGCTGCTCAAGGACTGCGGCCTGCGCTACTTTGCGACCTACGACCGGAAAAAGCCCATTTTCCACAAAATTTAACGATAGGAGAACGAACGATGAAAATTTCTCTCGGCTGCGACCACGGCGGCTACGCCCTCAAGGAGCACATCAAGGCATATCTGGAGTCCAAGGGCCACGAGGTCGTGGACTGCGGCACCTATTCCACCGACAGCTGCGACTATCCCATCTTCGGCGAGGCCGCGGCCCGCAAGGTCCAGAGCGGCGAGTGCGAGCGCGGCATCGTCATCTGTACCACCGGCATCGGCATTTCCATCGCCGCCAACAAGGTCAGGGGCATCCGCTGCGCGCTGTGCAGCGAGCCGCTGAGCGCGGAGATGACCCGCCGCCACAACAACGCCAATATGCTCGCCATGGGCGCCGGCATGATCGGCAAAAATATGGCCGAGCGCATCGTTGAGGTCTTCCTCTCCACCGAATTTGAGGGCGGCCGCCACGAGCGCCGCGTCGGTCTGCTGGACGCCATCGAGGGCTGAAACCGGAAAATTCGATGAAAATCAACAGGAATTTACGAATTTCTGTTGATTTTCTTTTTCCATGCTTGTAAAATGTCCGTACAGCTTGAAAGGCAGGTGAGACGGATGCCATCGACAAAAGGATACCGCAGCTACCACGGCAAGGGCGGCGCGGGGCGGATCGTACTGATCGTTCTGCTGTGCCTGATCCTGCTCGCGGCGGTCGGTTTTCTGGTCCTGCAGCGCTACGCAGTGTACGGCTCCGACGGCAGCATCCGCTTTGACCTGCCGTGGAAGCAGACCGAGGAGCCGTCCGACCCCTCCGCGCCCGACGGCGCGAGCCGGACGCCGGATGCTCCCGACGATAGCCCCGACGTCATCATCGACGAGCCCGAGCCGCCGGCCAAGCCGGAGCTTACGGAGCTTCACGGCGCCGAGCTGAGTGAGAGCGTGCTGCGCAGCAACGCGGACGCGGCTCTTGCCGCAGTCCCCGAGGGCGCAAACGCCGTCGCGCTGCGCATGAAAAACGCGCGGGGCGAGCTGCTGTATGACTCCGCCCTGCAGGAAGCCGTCGACGTCAATGCCGTCAAGGGCGGCAGCGGCGCGAATGCCGTCATTGCGGCGCTGACCGGGAGCGAGGTCTACACCATCGCCCGCATCAACGCCACGCACGACAGTCTCTATTCCTTTGCCCACATGGCCGATGCCGGTGTGCTGCAGCTCAACTACGCCGGCTACATCTGGTACGATCCCGACAGCACCTTCTATCTCGCGCCGGAAAAGAGCGCCGCGCGGCAGTACATCGTCTCCGTCGCGCGCGAATGCGCGGAGCTTGGCTTTGACGAGCTGCTTTTTGACGAGTTCGGCTATCCCACCCGCGGGCGGCTCAACAACATCGACGAATCCGCGCGCACACTCTCCAAGAGCGCCGCGCTCGCGCAGCTCGTGGAGGAGCTTCGCAGCGGGACGGAGGCATACGGCGTCTGCCTTTCCGTGCAGCTCGACGCGGCGACCGTGCTCGCCGGTGGAAACGAGACGGCGGGGCAGGACCTCGCCGCGCTTGCCGCGGCCTTCGACCGCATCTATGTGGAAACGACGGCGGAGCAGCTCCCCGCGCTCACCGCGGCTCTGGAGCCGTATGACGCCGAGCTGGTGCCCATTCTCAGCGAAGCGCCCGCCTCGGGCAGCTATCTGCTGACAGCCTGAAGATAAAACGGAACGGTAAGCGGTGCTTACCGTTCCGTTTTTTTTGTATCGCTCAGACCTCGAAGCTCTCTCCGTCCGCCGTGATGCGCACGACGCGCGCGGCGAGCGCGGGATATGCCGCACGGAAGCGGTCGATGGTCTCGAACCTTTTCCACAGGTGCATGGGGAAGGCATGGAGGACCTCGACGTTCTTCAGCAGCCACTCCAGCCCGAGCCCCTCGGCCTCCTCGCCCAGACGCGGGTCGAGCGGCGCCATCGCCGCCGTGATCGCGGGCGCGATGCCGTTGTCCGCCGCCTCGTCGCGCACGGCGGAGGCGAGCTTTTCTATGGCGGCCTTGTAGTGGACGGCCATATTATTGCAGTAGGCCTTGCCCTCGCTCTCCCAATGCCACCAGTTCAGGTCGCCGCCGTGGTAGACCATTTTGCCCTCGGCGCGGAGCAGATAGGCGTTGCCGATGTCGGTGGACTTGATGGCGCGGACGCTCAGCTCCTCGCCCGCGGCCTCCGTGAGCAGAATGCTGTCGGGCCGCAGAACGGTCGTGTGGGCAAAGGCCTCGTCGGAGATGCCCAGCCACTTGCGGCGGCGCTCGGTCAGGCGCGTGTCGCGCGAGACAAAAAACTGCGTGAGCGGATATTGCTCCAGCAGGCCGAACACCTTCCCGTCAAAATGGTCCTCATGGCTGTGGCTGGAAAAGACCAGCAGCGGCTTTTGGGGATCGAGCGGCGGCAGCGTACCGGTGTAGTCCGGCTCATAAACGTAGTCGAACAGCGTGTAAAACTTGTCCCACTCAACGAGAAACGCGCTGTGGGCGATGAATGTGATCTTCATGGGAAAGACTCCTTTGCTCGGGTGCCGCCATTGTAACAGAAAAATACCGTATTGGCAAGGGCGCGGCGTTGTGCTATACTGAGAAAAATAAAGGGAGGACGGGCGCGGATGCTGAAAAAAGCGTACATTGAGATCACGAACCGCTGCAACCTGCGCTGCTCGTTCTGTCCCGGCACAAAGCGAGCGCCGCGCACGATGACGCCCGCCGAGTTCGACCTCGTGCTCGAGCGCCTCACGGGGCAGGTAGAATATGTGTATCTGCATGTGATGGGCGAGCCGCTGAGCCACCCGCAGCTTGCGGAACTGCTCGCCCTCGCTGCGGCGCGGGAGAGGAAGGTCTGCATCACGACGAACGGGACGCTCCTCGCGCGGCAGACGGAAACGCTGCTCGCCGCACGGACGCTCCATAAGGTGAGCGTATCGCTCCACAGCTTTGAGGGGAACGACGGCGCACAGGAGCGCGAGCGGCAGTATCTGGAGGAGGTCTGGAGCTTTGCTGCCCGCGCCGCCGCGCAGGGCGTCATCGTCGCGCTGCGGTTGTGGAATGAGGGTGGCGCGGAGACGCGCAATGGCGCGATCGAAGCCTTTCTTCACGAAAAATGTCCGGGCGAGTGGCCCGAGCCGCGCGGCGGCAGCTTCCGCCTGCGGGACAATTTGTACCTTGAGCGCGCAAAAAAATTCGACTGGCCCGACCTTAACGCACAGGAGCGCGGCACACAGTTCTGCTACGGGCTGCGCGACCAGCTCGGCGTGCTCGCCGACGGCACGGCGGTGCCGTGCTGTCTCGATCACGAGGGCGACATCGCGCTGGGGAATCTGTTCACGCAGCCGCTTTCGGAAATTCTGCAAAGCGAACGCGCGTGCGCACTGCGCGAGGGCTTTTCGCGCCGCCGTCCGAGCGAGGAGCTCTGCCGCCGCTGCGGCTTCGCCGCACACTTTTGACCGATAGAAGAAGCATGAACGAACAGGAACGACTCAACGCCCTCACCGCGCCGCTGCTGACGTGGTACGATATCTACAAGCGCGTCCTGCCGTGGCGCGGCATCCGCGATCCTTACCGCATCTGGGTGTCGGAGATCATGCTGCAGCAGACGCGCGTGCAGGCGGTGCTGGAATACTATGCCCGCTTTATGGCAGAGCTGCCCGACGTGTACGCGCTCGCGGCAGTGGGCGAGGAGCGGCTTTTCAAGCTCTGGGAGGGTCTGGGCTACTACTCCCGCGCACGGAACCTGCACCGTGCGGCGCAGGTTCTCGTAAACGACTGCGGCGGGGAATTTCCCCGCACGCGCGAGGAGCTTCTGCGCCTCCCCGGCGTCGGCGACTATACGGCGAGCGCCATCGCCTCCATCGCCTTCGGCGAGCCGGAGCCGGCGGTGGACGGCAATCTCCTGCGCGTCGCCGCCCGGGTCGGCGGCATCGCGGAGGACATTATGGACGCCAGGGTGCACAAGCGTTTTCGCGCCATGCTCACCGAAAGCATCGACTGCGAGCGTCCCGGCGAATGGAACCAGGCGATGATGGATCTCGGCGCGACGGTTTGCCTGCCGAACGGCGCGCCGCTGTGCGAAAAATGCCCCGCCCGCGCCTTCTGCGCGGCGTACCAAAACGGCATGACCGATGTGCTCCCCGTGCGCGCGGCGAAAAAACCGCGCAGGGTCGAGGAGCGGACTGTGTTCCTGCTCGTGCGGGACGGCAGGCTCGCCCTGCGCAAGCGTCCCGCCAAGGGGCTGCTCGCGGGACTGTGGGAGCTTCCGAATGTCCCCGGGAATCTTGACGAGGCCGGGGCGGCCATCACGCTCGCGCAATGGGGGCTTACGGCGCGGACGCTCACGCCGGTCGGTACAGCAAAGCATATTTTTTCCCATGTGGAATGGGATATGCACGGCTATCTTGCCGCGGCAGCGGGCGAGAACAATGAATTTCTCTGGGCGGACGGCGCGGCGCTGCAAGCGGCGGCGATCCCCTCGGCATTCCGATACTACTTCGACACGGCGGTCCGATGGCTCGCCGCACAACAGGGAGGAACCGATCATGGCACAGCTTTACTTTAAGTACGGCGCGATGGGCTCGAGCAAGACCGCGAACGCGCTTATGGCGCGCTTCAACTATGAGGAGCGCGGGCAGCAGACGCTGCTCGTCAAGCCGCAGCTCGACACGCGCGACGGCGACCACATGGTCCACTCACGCATCGGGCTGGAGTTCCCCTGCGTCTACTTCCACGAAATGCGCGAGATGAGTGAGGACGAGCTGAAGAAGAACGCCTGCATCATCGTCGACGAGGCGCAGTTCCTCACGCGCGAGGAGGTCATGTATCTCGTCCATCTGGTGGACGACTGCGGCATTCCCGTGATGTGCTACGGTCTGCGCGCGGACTTCCGCGGCGAGCTGTTTCCCGGCAGCTATGAGCTGCTCGTGATGGCGGACAAGCTTGAGGAGGTCAAAACGATCTGCTGGTGCGGCAAGAAGGCGGCGTTCAACGCCCGCTTCGACGCGAACGGCAAGGTCCTCAAGGAGGGCGAGCAGGTCGTGCTCGGCGCAAACGACCAGTATATCGGTCTGTGCCGCCGCCATTGGATGGCCGGCGACCTCGGCCCCGACTTCAACGGACAGGGGACGGGCGACTGATGCTCTGCAATATCTGTCCGCGCCGCTGCGGCGCGGAGCGCACGAAGACGCGCGGCGGGGGAGTCTGCGCCATGCCCGCAGGCATCGTAGCGGCAAAGGCCATGCTCCACCAATGGGAGGAGCCGGTGCTCAGCGGCACGAACGGCGCGGGCTGCGTCTTCTTCTCCGGCTGCAATCTCGGCTGCGTGTTCTGCCAGAACGGAAAAATCAGCCATGAAAACTTTGGCAAGCCCATCTCTCCCGCGCGGCTGCGGGAGATCTTTCTCGACCTCATCGCACAGGGCGCGCACTGCATCGACCTGGTTTCGCCCACGCACTTCACGCCTTGGGTGCTGGAGGCTCTGGAAGATCCGCTGCCCGTGCCGGTGGTGTGGAACAGCGGCGGCTATGAGCGCGTGGAAACACTCAAAACGCTGGAGGGCAGGGTGCAGATCTATCTGCCCGACCTCAAGTACGCGCTGGAAAAGCCCGCGCGGGAGCTGAGCCGCGCGGGCGATTACTTTCCCGTCGCCACCGCGGCCATCGACGAGATGCTGCGACAGGTGGGACCGTATGTGATTGGAGAGGACGGCTTGATGAAGTCCGGCGTCATCATCCGCCACCTCGTCCTGCCCGGCCAGCTCGAGAACACCAAGGCGGTCATCGACTATGTATCCGCGCACTTTCCGCCGCACACGGTGCTTTTTTCCCTTATGAGCCAGTACACGCCGCAGCCCGGCGCGAGCGGAGCGCTCGCGCAGCGATTGAACCACGCGGAGTACCGCGCGGCGGTGCGGTACATGACCGACTGCGGCATCACGGACGGCTTCTGTCAGGAGCTTTCCAGCGCGAAAGAGGAATATACACCAATCTTTGATCTGCAGGGGGTCTAGCATGACGGATAAGCGACAGCTCAGCTGCCTGCGCTGCGGCGCGGGAATGCGATTTATCGGACGCGACAAGTTCCAGCGCCGCCCCGACCTGTTCCTTTCGGACCTGACCTTCGCCCTTGCGGGCGGAATGGAGGTCGACATCTATTCCTGTCCTACGTGCGGAAAGCTCGAGCTGTTCCAACCGGAAGCGCCGTCGGACGGGCTCGCGCAGAAGCAATGTCCCGTCTGCGGGGCGGTCATCGACTTTGATTACGGACGCTGCCCACGGTGCAGGCACGAGTTTTGATAACGTTATGCAATATTTATTAAAAAAATTACAAGGAGGATTCGCCATGCCGCGCATCAGCAAGGAAAACTATTACCTCGACATTGCCGAAACGGTGCTCGAACGCGCGACCTGCCTGCGGCGGGTCTACGGCGCTATCATCGTCAAAAACGACGAGATCATTTCCACCGGCTACAACGGTGCGCCCCGCGGGCGGAAAAACTGCGTCGACCTCGGCTTCTGCACACGCGAGGAGCTGCAGGTCCCGCGCGGCGAGCGCTACGAGCTCTGCCGCAGCGTCCACGCCGAGGCGAACGCCATCATCTCGGCGTCCCGGCGCGACATGGTCGGCGGCACCATCTATCTTGTGGGCCGCGACGCGCGTACGGGCGAGCTGCTGCACGACGCGACGAGCTGTGCCATGTGCCGCCGCCAGGTCATCAACGCGGGGCTCGAAAAGGTCGTCATCCGCCGCACGGAGACGGAGTTCGAGGTCGTGCCCGTGCGGCAGTGGATCGACGAGGACGATTCTCTTCCCGAAGCATAAGAAAAGAAGGCCTCTTTTCAAGAGGCCTTCTTTTTTCTGTTCCGCTTTCAGCGGCAGTATTTCTCGATGTAAGCGTTTTGGCACTTGATGATGATCTTCACGGCCTCGTCGCGGCCGAGCACGTCGCTCACCACAGTCTCCTTGCCCTCAAGGCTTTTATAGACGCGGAAGAAGTGCTTGATCTCGCTGGCGACGTGGTCGGGCAGCTCGGAAATGTCCTGATACGTATTGTAGGTCGGGTCCTGGAAGGGAATGGCAATGATCTTCTCGTCGAGCGAGCCGCCGTCCTCCATCGTGATGACGCCGATGGGGTAGCACTCAACAAGGCTCAGCGGACGGATGCACTCCGAGCAGAGCACCAGCACGTCCAGCGGGTCGCCGTCGTCCGCCCAGGTGCGGGGAAGAAAGCCGTAGTTCGCCGGATAGTGTGTGGAGGTATAAAGGATACGGTCGAGGCGCAGAGCGCCGGTTTCTTTATCCATTTCGTATTTGTTCTTGCTGCCCTTTTCGATCTCGATGACGGCGAGGAAGTCCTCGGGGCGCACGCGGTGGGGCGCAACATCATGCCACAGGTTCATAGACAGGCCCTTCTTTCTTTACAAAAATAATAGATATCTTCAATGAAAGATTATAATATGCCCGTGCCGCGATTGCAAGGGCGGGACGCACAAACTTTGTGTAAAAATCTCCGCGGTTTCCGAAAAATGCAGCAAAACGCCCTTCGCGCCGGCACGACAAAATTTTCGCTTCATCTTGTCAGGGCGCGCGCTCCGTGTTATAATTTATTAGTTAAAGTATATCAACCGGGAGGATAGCCCCTTGGAACGAGAAAAGGTATTGGTCAGCGCCGAGGAAACGGCGCGGCAGAAGGAATATATGGACAAGGTGCGCGCGCTGCACGAGCGGCGCACGACGAAGCCGCTGGCCTACGTCCACACCTACGGCTGCCAGCAGAACGTGGCGGACGGCGAGCGGCTGATGGGAATGCTGCGCGAGATGGGCTGCGAGTTCACCGACGACACAAAGTGCGCCGACATCGTGCTGATGAACACCTGCGCCATCCGCGAAAACGCGGAGAAAACCGTTTACGGGATGCTCGGCCAGCTCACGCACACCAAGGCGGCGAATCCCGACCAGATCATCTGCCTGTGCGGGTGCATGGCACAGCAGCCGCGTGTGGCGGAAAAGGTGAAAACCAGCTACCGCCACGTCGATCTCGTGCTCGGTCCGCAGGCCGAGTGGCGCTTCCCCGAGCTCTTGTACCGCGCCTACACCGAGCGCGGCCGCGTCTTTTCCATCGACGACGAGCCGGGCCGCATCGCAGAGGACATCCCCGTCTACCGCGTCGGCGGCGTGAGCGCGTGGGTGAGCATCATGTACGGCTGCAACAACTTCTGCTCGTACTGCATCGTGCCCTACGTCCGCGGCCGCGAACGCAGCCGCGAGCCGGAGCAGATCGTGCGCGAGGTCCGCGAGCTGGTCGCGGCGGGCTATAAAGAGATCACACTGCTCGGTCAGAACGTCAACAGCTATGGCAAGGATCTCGGCACGGGCTATGATTTTGCCGACCTTCTCGCGGAGATCGACCGGATCGACGGCGACTACTGGGTGCGCTTCATGTCCAGCCAGCCCAAGGACGCGACGCCCAAGCTCTTCGACACGATGGCGGCGAGCCGCCATGTGACGCATCAGCTGCACCTGCCCGTCCAAAGCGGCAATGACCGCGTGCTGCGCGCGATGAACCGCCCCTATACCCGCGCGGGCTACCTTGAGCTGATCCGCTATGCCCGCAGGGTCATGCCCGACCTTGTGCTCACGAGCGACATCATCATCGGCTTCCCCGGCGAGACCGAGGCGGAAGCGATGGACACCGTAAGTCTGATCAACGAAGTCCATTTCGACGCGCTCTTTACGTTTATCTTCTCTCCTCGCCCGGGCACGCCCGCCGCGAAGCTGGACGATCCCACGCCGCGCGAGGAAAAGCAGAAGTGGTTCGACGCGCTCTGCACCGCGCAGAACGCCATCAGCGCGGAAAAGCACGCCGCCTACATCGGCAGGACCGTGCGCGTGCTGGTCGAGGGCGAGAGCGACGACGCGGACTGGCCGCTCTCCGCGCGCACCGAGGGCAACCGCCTCGTGCGCATGAAGGGCGACAAGAGTCTTATCGGAACGTTCACCACAGCAAAAATTTCGGACAGCAACACATGGGCGCTCTACGGAGCCGCGGAGGAAACGATATGAAGATCACCACCTTACTGGAAAATAAAACCACCTGCGATGCGCTCCGCTGCGAGCACGGGCTTTCGCTCTACATCGAAACGGAAAAGCACAAGATCCTCTTTGACTCCGGCGCGAGCGACGCCTTCTGGGAAAACGCCAAGGCGCTCGGCATCGACCTCGCACAGGTCGATATCGCCTTTCTCTCCCACGCGCACAACGACCACTGCGGCGGCCTGCTGACCTTCCTGCGGGGCAACCGCACCGCGAAGGTCTATCTTCAGAAGGAGGCCTTCGGTGATTACTATGTCGTGACGCCGACGAAATGCGCCTTCATCGGTCTTGACCCCGCGCTGCACGAGTACGCCGACCGCTTCGTGATGGCCGAGGGCGTGACGAAGCTCGACGAGGAGCTGACGCTCTTCTCCGGCATCCGGACGCACGAGCTCCTGAGCGAGGCGAACGCCACGCTGCGCGAAAAGGTCGGCGGGGACTATCCCCGCGACGCCTTCCGCCACGAGCAGGACCTGCTGGTAACGGAGCACGGCAAAACCGTCCTCTTCGCCGGCTGCGCCCACAGCGGCATCGTCAACATCATCAACCGCGCGGAGGACATTCTGGGCCGCGCGCCGGACTATGTGTTCGCGGGCTTCCATCTCTACAATCCCTCGCTCGGTCAGAGCGAGCCGAGAGCCCTTGTGGACGCGGTGGGCGAGCGCCTGCGCGCGCGGAAGGCGACGCGCTACGTCACCGGCCACTGCACCGGCGACGACGCTTACGCCTGGCTGCGTGAAGCGCTGGGCGACCGCCTCGCCTACATGGCGACCGGAACGACCTTTACGATCTGATTTTTTAGAAAGTGAGCAACGAACATGGCAGACCTCACGCCGATGATGCGCCAATATCTTGAGATCAAGGAGCAGAATAAGGATTCCATCCTCTTTTTCCGTCTCGGCGACTTCTACGAGATGTTCAACGAGGACGCGAAGCTCGCCGCGCGCGAGCTGGACCTCGTTCTCACCACGCGCGACCGCGGCAAGTCCGCCGAGGAGCAGACGCCGATGTGCGGCATCCCGTACCATTCGAGCGACGGCTACATCGCGCGGCTCATCGCCAAGGGCTATAAGGTCGCCATCTGCGAGCAGACCGAGGACCCGGCACTCGCCAAGGGACTCGTCAAGCGCGACATCATCCGCGTCGTCACCCCCGGCACGGTGATCGACAGCGCGTGTCTGGACGACCGGCGCGACAACTTCCTGTGCGGCGTGTTCCTCGACGAGCAGAACGCGGGCGTCGCGTTCTGCGATATGTCCACAGGCCACACGCACGTCACCGCCTTTTCCGGCGCGGACCGTGCGGAGCATCTGTGCAATGAGCTTGCGCGCTTCACGCCCGCCGAAGCGGTGCTGAGCGTGGGCGCGTATGCGGACGAGGAGCTGAAAGCCCTGCTTGCCGACAGGCTCTCCTGCCGCGTGGAGCGCGGCGAGGCGCGCTTTGACCTCAAGGCGGCGGAGAAGGCTGTGCTCGCGCAGTACGGCGAGGACGCCTGCGCCGCGCTGCCGCGCAGCAATCCCGCCGCTGTGCTCGCACTCGGAGGCCTTCTGAGCTATCTGCACGAAACGCAGAAGAGCGACCTATCCTACATCAGCGATCTTGAATACTACGAGCAGGGCCGCTTCATGGAGCTGGACCTCTCCGCCCGCCGCAACCTGGAGCTGACGGAGACCATCCGCGGCAAGGAAAAGCGCGGGAGTCTGCTTTGGGTACTTGACAAAACGAAAACCGCCATGGGCGCGCGCTGCCTGCGTTCCTGGCTGGAGCGTCCCCTGCGCGAGATCGCTGCCATCACACGCCGCTCGAACGCCGTCGGCGCGCTGGTGAACGACACGATGGCGCGCGAGGAGCTGGTCCTCGCCCTCTCCGGCATCAGCGACATGGAGCGGCTCATCGGCCGCATCGTCTACGGCACGGCGGGCGGGCGCGACCTCGTCTCGCTGCGTAATTCCATCGAGCAGCTCGCCGCCGTGCGCGAGCAGCTCGCACACTTCACCACGGGCCGGCTCGGCGAGCTTTCGCAGGAGCTCGATCCGCTTACGGACATCGCCGCGCGCATCGCCGAGACCATCGTGGACGAGCCGCCGTTCTCCGTGCGCGAGGGCGGCTTCATCCGCAAAGGCTTCAACGCCGAGGTCGACCGCCTGCACGACATTCTCTCCGGCGGCAAGGGGCTGCTCGCCTCCATTGAAACGAAGGAAAAGGAACGCACCGGCATCCGCACGCTGAAGATCGGCTACAACAAGGTCTTTGGCTACTACATCGAGGTCTCCAATTCCTTCAAGGATCAGGTGCCCGACACCTACATCCGCAAGCAGACGCTCGTTAACGGCGAGCGCTACATCACGCAGGAACTCAAGGACCTGGAGCAGGAGATCCTGACCGCAGGGGAGCGCGACAACGCGCTCGAATACGAGCTCTTCTCCGCCCTGCGCGACGAGATCTGCGCGGGCGCCGAGCGCATCCAGAAGACCGCCGCCGCGGTCGCGGAGCTTGACACGCTCGCGTCGCTTGCCGTCGTCGCGGTCAAAAACAGCTACTGCTGCCCGGTGGTGGACGATTCCGGCGTGATCGAGATCCACGACGGCCGCCATCCGGTCGTCGAGCGCGTGCTGAAGGACGCTCTCTTTGTGCCGAACGACACCTACATGGGCGAAAAGGAAAACCGCGTCGCCATCATTACGGGCCCCAACATGGCGGGTAAATCCACCTATATGCGTCAGGTCGCGCTCATCACGCTCATGGCGCAGATCGGCTCGTTCGTTCCCGCCCGCGCCGCCCGCATCGGCGTGGTGGATCGCATCTTCACCCGTATCGGCGCGAGCGACGACCTGGCCGGCGGCCAGTCCACCTTCATGGTCGAAATGAGCGAGGTCGCGGAAATCCTGCGGCAGGCGACGGCGCACTCGCTGCTGATCTTAGACGAGATCGGCCGCGGCACCTCGACCTTCGACGGCATGAGCATCGCCCGTGCGGTGCTCGAGTTCTGCGCCGACCGCAAAAGGCTCGGCGCGAAAACGCTCTTCGCCACCCACTACCACGAGCTCACCGAGCTGGAGGGCACGCTCGCGGGCGTGAAAAACTACAACATCGCCATCAAAAAGCGCGGGGAGGACCTTGTATTCCTCCGCAAGATCATTCCCGGCGGAGCCGACCGCAGCTACGGCATCGAGGTCGCCAAGCTCGCGGGACTGCCGAAGGAGGTCGTCTCCCGCGCGAAGAAAATACTGGAGGAGCTGGAAGCCGGCGGCAGCTATATCCCGCCGCGCGAGGAGCGCGAGCAGGTGAGCCTTGACGCCATCGGCGAAGCCGAGGTGCTCGACGCGCTGCGCCGTGCCCAGCCGGACACCATGTCGCCCATCGAGGCCATGCAGCTGCTCTACGACCTGAAAAAGAAGCTCCCGAACTAACCCCGAAACAGACAGAAAGGGTCCATCCACATGGCAAAAAAAGCCGCTACCTCCCACATGAACCAGACCGAGCGCGTCGCGGGGACGATCTTCTTTATCGTCTATCTGCTCGTGCTGCCGCTGCTGGCCAACAAGCTCTTTGGCATTGTCGAGGTCCTGCTCGACACGAAGATCAGCGACTCGCTGGCGAACATCATCTACTACTATGTGCTCTTCGCCATCGTGCTGCTGCTCTTTCACTCGTTCCTCGCGCACACGACGAGCCGCTTCCTCGGCGGCGTGAGCCGCGCGATGACGACGTTCTGCATGGGCCTTCTGGTCTTTTACGGCGCGAACGAGCTCTTCTACCGCGTGGCAAACGTGCTCTTCAACAGCCGCACCAACCTCAACGACATGACCATCGCCGCGTCCATCAACGCCGCGCCGCGCCTGACGGCGCTCATCATCGTCTTTCTCGCCCCCTTTGTGGAGGAGGTCCTTTTCCGCGGTCTCGTGTTCGGCTGCCTGAAGGAAAAGAGCCGCGTCGCCGCCTACGTCATCTCCTGCGTGCTCTTCGCGTTCATGCACGTGTGGACCTTCGCTCTCTCCTCGTGGGACTGGAGCTATCTCATCCTCATGCTGCAATACCTCGTGCCCGGCCTCGTCTTCGCGTGGGCGTTCGACCACTCCGGCACGCTCTGGACGTCCATCCTGCTCCACGCGACCGTCAACGCGCTGGCTCTCTGGGCCATCGTCGGATAAGGAGAATACCATGCCGCACATCGAACAGCTATCCCCCCATATCGCCAATCTCATTGCCGCCGGCGAGGTCGTCGAGCGTCCCGCGAGCGTTGTCAAGGAGCTTTTGGAAAACGCCATCGACGCGGGCGCGAGGAACGTCACCGTCGAGCTGCAAAACGGCGGGCTGACCTATCTGCGCGTCACGGACGACGGCTGCGGCATCGCGCCCGACGAGCTGCCCACCGCCTTTCTGCGCCACGCGACGAGCAAGCTCCGCACCGCCGCCGATCTGGCCGCCATCGGCACGCTCGGCTTCCGCGGCGAAGCGCTCGCCGCCATCGCGTCCGTTTCTCACCTGGATATTTTCTCGCGTCAGACGGGCGCCGCGAGCGGCGCGACGCTGCATCTTGACGGCGGCAAGCCGCTCTCCGTCGAGCCCGCGGGCTGTCCCGAGGGCACGAGCATCATCGTGCGCGACCTCTTTTACAACACGCCCGCGCGGCTGAAGTTCATGAAGCAGGACCGCGCCGAGGCGACCGCCATCGCGGGCCTTGCCGCGCACATCGCGCTCTCGCACCCCAATATTTCCTTCCGTCTTATCAAGGACGGCAGGGAGGAGCTGCACACCCCGGGCGACGGCAAGTCCCTCAGCGCCGTCTACGCCGCGCTGGGCCGCGATTTTGCCCTCGCGCTGGTCGAGGTCCACGGGCGCGACGGTCAGCTCGCCGTTGACGGCTTCGTAACAAAGCCCCTCGCGGGCCGCGGCACGCGAGGGATGCAGACCTTTTTCGTCAACGGCCGCTTCATCAAGTCCCAGCTCCTCACCGCCGCGGTGGAGGAAGCCTACGCAAACCGCCTGGTGAAGGGCAAATTCCCCGGCTGCGTGCTGAACGTCACGCTGCCGGCGGACATGGTGGACGTGAACGTCCACCCCGCCAAGACGGTCGTGAAATTCCTCAACGAAAAGCAGATCTTCGACCTTGTGTACCACGCCGCATCCGACGCGCTCGACCGCGACGGCGCGCCCGAGCCGCAGCACACACCGTCAAAGCCGACCGCGCAGGCTCCCAAGCCGCAGGAATTTTACCGCAGCATGACGGCGCAGGAGTGGCGCGCGCAGAACGAGGTCAAAAGGCCGGAGCCGCCCAAAAAGGACGCGCCGTTCATCGCCGTCACGTCCGCCTCGAGCGAGCTGGGCGGGCGCGTGAGTGTCAGCGACTTCGTCCGCCGCACACCGGCTCCCCCGGCGAAAAAGCCGGAGGACGGGCACATCCTTCCGAAGATGGTCGAGGCGGCCTTCATGCCGCCGCGCGATGAAGCGGCAAAGCCGGAAGCGCCCGCCGCACCCGTTTTCGCCGTGCAGACCACGCTCGAGACCGCGCACGCCGAGCCGGAGCAGACGGCGATCGAGCCGGAGCCGGTCATACCGTGGCGCATTGCGGGCGAGGTGCTCGACACCTACATCGTCTGCGAGGATGCGGAGAAAACCGTTTGGCTCATCGACAAGCACGCCGCGCACGAGCGCGTGAATTTCGACCGCTTCAAGGCGAATCTTGAGCCCATCATGTCGCAGGAGCTGCTGACTCCTGTGGTCGCGCAGTTCGCCGCGGCGGAGTACACCGCGCTTGTCGGGCAGCTCGCGCTGCTGCGCGAGTTCGGCTTTGCCTGCGAGGAGTTCGGCGACGGCGCGATTTTGATCCGCGCCCTGCCCGCCGACATTCCCGCCGAGGACGCCGCGGCAAGTCTTGAGGACCTTGCAGGCCGCCTCGTCGAGACGCACCACGCCGACCCCGAGAGCGCCCGCGACGCGCTGCTGCACACCATGGCCTGCAAGGCCGCCATCAAGGGCGGCTGGAAAAGCGACGAGCGCGAGCTTCGCGTGCTGGTGGATAAGGTGCAGTCGGGCGAGGTCCGATTCTGCCCGCACGGACGGCCCGTGACCGTCAAGCTCACCAAATACGAGCTGGAAAAAATGTTCAAGCGCGCCTGAGCGCGGAAAGGAAACGTCATGCCGCCCAAGGTAGTTTGCATTGTCGGCCCGACCGGCTGCGGAAAGACCGGTCTCGGCGTCGCGCTGGCCGAAAGGCTCGGCGGCGAGGTCGTCTCCTGCGATTCCATGCAGCTCTACCGCGGCATGGTCATCGGCACCGCCGCACCGACCGAGGCGGAGACGCGGGGCGTGCCGCACCACATGGTCGGCGTGATCGACCCGCGCGAGGATTACTCCGTGGCGCGCTACGCCGCGGACGCCGCCGAATGTGTGGACGGCATCCTCGCGCGCGGCAAGCTGCCCATCCTCGTCGGCGGCACGGGGCTGTACCTCGACGCGCTCCTGCGCGGACACGGTTACGCTCCCGGCACGACCGGCGGAGAGACGCGCAGGCTTCTGGAGCGGCGCTGGGATGACGAGGGCGGCGAGGTCCTCTTCGCCGAGCTGCGCTCCATTGATCCGGAAAGCGCCGCCGCGCTGCACCCGAACGACAAAAAGCGCATCATCCGCGCACTCGAGGTCTACCGCGAGACAGGGAAGACCATGTCGCGGCACAACGCCGACACCCGGCTCGTCCCGCCGCGCTACGAGCCCGTCTACCTCGGTCTTGCCTACGCCGACCGCGAGGAGATGAAGCGCATCATCGACCTCCGCGTGGACCAAATGGTCGCACAGGGTCTGTTTGACGAGGTGCGCGCTTTGGTCGAGAGCGGCGTGCCGCGCACGGCGACGGCAATGCAGGCCATCGGCTATAAGGAGTGTCTGGGCTGTCTCGCGGGCGAATGCACGCAGGACGAGGCCGTCGCCGAGATCAAGCTCCGCTCGCGGCAGTACGCCAAGCGCCAGCTCACCTGGCTGCGGCGGAACAGGGACATTCACTGGTTCTACCGGAAAAATTCCCGCGATCTTCCCGCCGCTTTACAATTTTCGACAGAAATTCTCACGAACCTTGGCGTATCCTGATTTTATACGGACGGCACCCATAAAACCGCCGCCCGAATAAAAAGAAAGGGTACATCCAACATGAAAAAGACAGCCAATCTTCAGGACATTTTCCTCACCAAAGCCCGCAAGCAGGGCGTGCCGCTGACCGTGTTCCTCGTCAACGGCTTCCAGATGCGCGGCAGCGTGACCGGTTTTGACAGCTTTACCGTCGTTCTTTTGAGCGAGGGTCGGCAGCAGATGATCTACAAGCACGCGATCTCGACCATCGCGCCGCTGAGCCCCATCGATCTGCACGAGGCGGACGAGACCGGGGAGGAATAACCTGAGTCTCCCGAGGTGCCTATGAGATCCCGATCCCTATCGACAAAACTGATCTTTGTTTTCCTGTTTCTCGCGGTGGCCGCCTACTTCAGCGTGCAGGCCTACCGCTACTTCGTCGACCCGCAGACCACCACGCTCGTCTACGCCTACTCCAGCGAGGACGCTATCGCCGCGACCGGCTATTTCGCGCGCGACGAGCAGGTGATCGCGTGCAGTGAAACGCTTCTGGAGCTCGAGCGCGCCGAGGGTGAACGCGTGAACGCGGGCGGCGCGCTCGCAACGGTCTACCGCAGCGAGAGCGCGCTGAACGACCACCGTCAGCTCCGCGCGCTCCGGTCCCGGCTCGAGCAGCTGCGCTACGCGCGCGAGGCGTCCCGCGACGCCGAGACCGCGCTCAAGCTCGACGGCGACATCCGCGAGGACCTCTTTGCGCTGCGCGCTTCCCTTGCCGCAGGGAGCTGGACGAGCGTCGAGTCCTCCGGCGAGGAGCTGCGCACGACAGTCCTCAAGCGCGAATACGCCTATGCGGGCACGGACGATCTGGATGCGCGCATCAACGCGCTCAATGCCGAGATCAGCACGCTCTCCGGCCGCCTGGAGGGCGGCACACAAACGATCCGCGCGCCGTTTGCCGGCACCTACAGCGCCGTCGCCGACGGCTACGAGGCCGTTCTCACCCCCGCGGCGCTGGAGAATATGACCGTCGCGCAGTACGACGCCATCGCCCCGGAGGCGGCAAGCTCGACCGTGGGCCGGCTGATCGCCGGCGAGGAGTGGCGCTTCGTCACCGTGCTGAGCGCCGCAGACACCGCGCGGCTGCAAAAGGGACAGGCCCTCAGCCTGCGCGCCGCGACCGGCGTGGACTTCGATCTTGACGTCACCGTCGAGCGCATCGGGCGTGAGGAGAACGGCCGCGTGATCGTCGTCCTGCGCGGCGGCAGCCATCTGGCCTACGTCACGCTCCTGCGCGCGCAGAACGTCGAGCTGATCCTCGCGCGCTACGAGGGACTGCGCATCCCTAAAAATGCCCTCCGCGTGGACGCGGACGGCAGCAGCGGCGTCTACTGCCTTGTGGGGCTGCGCGCCTACCGCAAGCCGGTGGAGGTCCTCTGGCAGGGCGAGGATTACTGTCTTGTCCGGCCCGTCGGCATCGAAACGACCAGTGAAAGCCTGCGCCAGCTCTACACGCTGCGCGCCGGCGACGAGGCGATCGTCTCGGCAAACGATCTATACGATGGAAAGGTGGTCGAATGAACATGAGCATTCGGGAAAACATTCAGCAGGTACGGGAAAACATTGCCGCCGCGGCGCTCTCCGCCGGGCGCAGGCCCGAGGACATCACGCTTGTCGGCGCGAGCAAGATGAACGACGCCGCGGCCTGCCGCGAGGCCATCGCCGCGGGCATCGACGCGCTCGGCGAGAACCGCGTGCAGGAGATGACGCAGAAGCTCGCGGAGAACGCCTACGACGGCGCGCCTCTGCACTTCATCGGTCATCTCCAGCGCAACAAGGTGAAGCAGGTCGTCGGCAAGGTCGCGCTCATCGAATCCGTCGGCTCCTATGAGCTGCTTGAGGATATCGACCGGCAGGCCGAAAAGCTCGGCATCGTCCAGCCCATTCTCCTTGAGGTCAACGTCGGCGGGGAGGAGGCCAAGAGCGGCTTTGCCGTCTCCGAGGTCCGCGCCGCCGCCGAAAGGGCCAAGAGCCTCTCCCACGTCGTGCTGCGCGGGCTGATGACCATTCCGCCGGTCGCCGAGAGCGAGCACGGGAGCGTGCCCTACTTTGAAAAAGTTCATGCGCTTTATGTTGACATCAACGCGAGTTTGTATGATAATAAGCTTGATATATTATCTATGGGCATGAGCGGCGATTATGAGGACGCCGTCCGCTGCGGCGCGACGATGGTGCGCGTCGGCACGGCGATCTTCGGCGCGCGCCACTATACGCTTTGATACAGGGAGGTTTTTTCCATGGGACTCATTGACGATCTGAAGAAATGGGCGCATCCCTACGAGGATGAGGACGAAGAATACGAAGACGATTTTGCCGAGCTCGGCTCCCGCGACACGGGTGCCTTTGCCGACGAGCGGCCCAGCCGCCGCGAGCGCGACCGCGACGAGGACCGCCGCAACAAGGTCGTCAACATCCACGCGACGACGCAGCTCAAGGTCGTGCTCGTCAAGCCCGAGCGCTTTGAGAATGCCAGCGAGATCGCCGACCACCTGAAGGAAAAGCGCACGGTGGTCATCAATCTCGAATCCACGAACAAGGACATTGCCCGTCGCCTGATCGACTTTCTCTCCGGCGTCGCCTACGCGGGCGAGGGCAAGATCAAGAAGGTCGCGGCCAACACCTACATCATCACGCCCTACCACGTCGATATCATGGGCGACCTGATCGACGAGCTGGAAAACAACGGACTGTACTTATAAGAGACGGAGGGCTGCACGATGCTGACACCGCAGGAGGTTTCCAACCACGCATTTGCCAAGGCCGTCATGGGCGGCTACAACATGGCCATGGTCGATGAGTTCCTTGACGAGCTGACCGACGACTATACCTCGCTTTACAAGGAAAACGCCGCGCTCAAGGCGAAGATGAAGGTGCTCGTGGACAAGGTCGAGGAATACCGCTCGACCGAGGACGCCATGCGCGCCGCGCTGCTGACCGCGCAGAAGATGGCCGACAGCATGGTCGCCGAGGCGGAGGAGAAGAAAAAGTCCCTGCTCGAAAACGCCGAAAGCGAGGCCAACCGCAAGATCGGCGCGCTGCGCGACGAGGTCGCGCAGGAGGAGCGCCGCCTGACCGCCGCCAAGGCCGAGACCGCGGACTTCCTCGCCCGCGTGCGCGAGCTTTACGAGCGTGAAATGAAGCTCCTTGAGGAGCTTCCCGAAGCGGACCTCGCCCCTGCGGCTCCGCTGGAGCTCGCCAAGCCCGCCGCCGACGTCAGCGAGATCGAAAAGAGCATCATGGATTCCTTCAAGCTCCCCGACCTCACGAAGGCGGCGGAGGTCGAGCCGGAGGCCGAGGAAGCGCCCGAGGAGCCGGAGGAAAGCCCGGAGGAGGGCAATCCCTTCCTCGATTCCGCGACCCGCGCCATCAAGCTCAGCGACCTCAAGTTCGGCCGCAACTACCACGGCGAAGAATAAAACGCACTTCAAAAGAGCGGCTCTCTCCGAGCCGCTTTTTTCACAGGAGGACACCATGACCAAACGCCCTATCGTCGCGTTCCTTTACGACTTTGATAAGACCCTCTGCACCACCGATATGGAGGATTACGCCTTCATTCCATCCCTCGGCTACACGCCCTCGGAGTTCTGGGCCAAGGCCAACGGCTTCGGCTATGAGAACAAAATGGACGGCCTGCTCGCCTATATGTACACCATGATCCGCGAGTGCGCCGCGCAGGGCATCCGTCTCGACCGCGATTATCTGGTCCGCTCGGGCGAGGCCATCGAGCTGTTTCCCGGCGTGCGCGAGTGGTTCGCGCGCATCACCGCCTACGGCGCGGACCTCGGCGTGGACGTGGAGCACTACGTCATCTCTTCCGGTCTGCGCGAGATCATCGAGGGCAGTGGCATCGCCCATGAGTTCAAGCAGATCTACGCCTGCGAGTTCTATTACGACGAAAGCGGCCTCGCCGCCTGGCCGAAGCTGGACGTCAACTTCACGAACAAGACGCAGTTCGTCTACCGCATCAACAAGGGCATTCTTGACATCGCCCGCGACAAGGAGCTCAACGACTCCATGCCCGACGACTCCAAGCGCGTACCGTTCACCAACATGGTCTACGTCGGCGACGGACTTTCCGACGTGCCGTGCATGAAGATGATGCGCGCCTACGGCGGACAGGCCGTCGCGGTCTATCAGAAGAGCAACCGCGCGGGCGTGGAAAAGCTTTTGCAGGACGGGCGCGTGGACTTCATTTTCCCCGCCGACTACCGCGAGGGAACGGAGTTCGATAAAACGGTGCACAACATTCTGCGCAAAATGGCAGTCTCCGACGCGCTGAGCGAGAAGAACGCCGAGCAGCTGCGCGCCATCGGGCAGGGCGACGACCCCGACCAGGTCATGCTATTCTAAGAGGAGAACGCTATGGACGAAATGAACACCGTCGGCACGCTCTACATCGTGGCGACGCCCATCGGCAATGCGCGCGACATGACAGAGCGCGGCCGCCAAATTTTAGAGACGGCGGACATCATCGCGGCGGAGGACACCCGCCGCAGCGTCGTGCTGCTCAACAAGCTCGGCATCCGCGGCAACCAGCTCTCCGCCAACCACAAGTTCAACGAATACGGCAAGGCCAAGTGGTTCATCGAGCAGCTCCAGCAGGGCAAGAGCATCGCCGTCATCACCGACGCGGGCACGCCCTGCATCTCCGACCCCGGCAACGAGCTGATCCGCGCCGCCATCGATGCGGGCATCCGCGTGGTCGGCGTGCCCGGCTGCTGCGCCGCGGTCACGGCGCTGTCCATCTCGGGCTTCGACCTTTCGACCTTCTTTTTCTTCGGCTTCTTCCCGCGGGAGGCTGCCGACCGCCGCCGTGCGCTCGCCATGATGCGCCGCGGCGACACGCGCACCTACTGCTTTTACGAAAGCCCCAAGCGCATCATGGACGCGGTGGAGTTCTTTATCTCGGAGCACGCCGGCGTGCGGCTGTGCCTGTGCAACGACATGACGAAGCTCCACGAGATGACCTTCCGCGGCACGCCCGCCGAGGTGCGCGATCAACTGCTCGCCAAGGGCAGCTACGATAAGGGCGAATACGTCCTGCTCTGCGAGGTGGAGGAGGATTATCTCATCACCGAGGTCGAGCACGTCTCCTCGCCTGAGGCGCTGCTGGTGGACTGCATGGTGCAGCATGACTGCACCGCCAAGGACGCCATCAAGCTGCTCCTCAAGGACGACAACAACACCTACAGCAAAAACGAGCTCTACGCCGCGCATCTTGCCCTGAAAGAGAGGTTCGGCGCATGAGCATTGTGTTGGACGACCTCACCGCGCGGCTCGACACGCTCACCAAGGCCGTGCTTTCTCAGCCGCTCGCGCGCATCGGCTGCTCCAGGGTGACCATCCGCCCGCTGTCGCTGCGCGGCAAGGCGTTTTTTCAGCTCGAATACCAGCAGGGGCAGAAGGTCACGCACCGCAACGTGACGAAGGGCGAGCTGCCCGGGCTGTTCGCGCAGGAGCTGGACGGTCTTTATCTTCAGGCCGTGCTCTGCACCGAAACAGAGACGCGCCAGTACATCCGCAAAACGAACGGCAGCTACAAATGCACCGCGAAAGGCGAGGCGCAGCGCACCGCCGCGCCGAAGGCGCATGACCGCCGAAAGGAATACATCCTTGCCGAGGGCGAGAACATTCCCGCGCTCGTCGACCTCGGCGTGTTTACGCCGGACCTCCGCATCGTCAAGGCGAAGTATGATAAGTACAAGCAGATCAACCGCTTCATCGAGCTGGTGGACGACGCCTTCCGCGCCTCGGAGCAGCAGGAGATCACCATTCTCGACTTCGGCTGCGGCAAATCGTACCTCACGTTCATTCTCTACTATTACTTCACCGTCAAGCGCGGCGTGAAGGCGACCATCCTCGGCTACGACCTCAAGGAGGATGTGGTGGAGCATTGCAACGCCATCGCGCAAAAGTACGGCTACGACGGCCTGCGCTTCGCCGTGAGCGACGTCACGCGCGACACGCTCGCGGACACCCATGTGGATATGGTCGTCACGCTCCACGCCTGCGACACCGCCACGGACTACGCCCTCTGGTACGCCGTCGAAAAGGGCGTGAAGCACATTTTCTCCGTTCCCTGCTGCCAGCACGAGATCAACGCCACCATCCACAAGGGCGGCGATTTCGACGTGCTGCTGCGCCACGGTCTTTTGCAGGAGCGCTTTTCCGCGCTGCTGACCGATTCCATCCGCGCCGCCGTGCTCGAGGACATGGGCTACACGGTGGACGTGATCGAATTCATCGACTTCGCCCACTCGCCGAAAAACCTCATGCTCCGCTGCGTCAAGGACCGCCGCGCGGGCGAGAGGAACCTTTCCGCCGCGTGGGAGCTTGCCGAAAAATACGGCTTCCGCCAGGCGCTTCTGGAGCTTGCGGAGAAAAAATGTCACAGCGCGCAAAACACCGCCTTTTAAGCGGTGTTTTCTCTTCTTGACAGGGGAATGCTTTCGCAGTAAGATAATGCCCGCCGTTCCACAAAACGGCGGCAGGAGTGATATTCATGGACTATTATCTATTGACGGATATGGCCGCGCAGATCGGCTATGAGCTGGCCGCCGCCGGAGCGGAGACCTTCCGCATCGAGGAGACGATGCGCCGCGTGCTCGCGGCCTACGGCATCGAATGCGAGGCCTTTGCGATCCCCAACTGCGTCATGGTCAGCCTTGAGGCGGACAACGGCAAGCCGCTGATGGTGATGAAGCGCGTCGGCTTCCACGGCAACGATCTTGACGCGGTCGAGCGGCTCAACGCGCTCTCGCGCCGCATCTGCGCCGAAACGCCCGACCCCGCCGTTGCCGCGCAATGGCTGAAGGAGACGAGCGCCGCCCGCCGCACCTACCCCATTCCCGTCTACTACCTCGGCAATTTCCTCGCCGCAGCGGGCTTCTGCCCCGTGTTCGGCGGCACGCTGCGCGACAGCCTGTGGGCGGGCCTGATGGGGCTTATCATCGGCTTTGTCACGCGCCGGATGGATAAGCTCGAGACCAACCCCTTTTTCAGCACCATCGCCGCCGCCTTCGCCATGGCGGTGCCCGCCTACCTCGCCGCCGCCTTCGGGCTGGTCGACTATGCGGACGCGGTCATCATCGGCTCGCTGATGATCCTGGTCCCCGGTCTGCTCATCACCAACTCCATGCGCGACATCATCTACGGCGACACAAACTCCGGCGTCAATCGCATCGTGCAGGTGCTCCTCTCGGCGCTCGCCATCGCCATGGGCACCGCGGCCGCGTGGCACATCACATCCTCCCTCTACGGCCAGACCGCCGCCAGCACGCTTTCCTATCCCTTCTGGCTTCAGGCCATCGCCATCGCGGTCGCCTGCACCGGCTTTGTTATCCTCTTCAACGTCCACGGCTGGGGGCGCTGCCTGTGCGCGCTCGGCGGCGTCGTGACGTGGATGGCGTATCTGCTGTGCGGCGAGCTCGGTCTCGGTCCCTACGGCGCGAACTTCATCGCCGCCGCGGTCGCCGCCGTCTATGCCGAGGGCATGGCCCGCGCCCGCAAGTATCCGGTCACCTCGTATCAGGTCATCTCCGCCGTACCGCTGCTGCCCGGCGCCGGTATTTACTACACCATGTCCCTCGGGCTGAACGGCAGCACCCAGCTCGCCCTCCAGCGGGGCTTCGCCACCGCAGGCATCGCCGGCAGTATCGCCGCCGCGATCCTGCTCGTCTCATCCGTCGTCCGCCTCTTCACCGCGCAGCGGAAAAAATAAGGCAAAGGGAAGACACGCGCTGCGTATCTTCCCTTACCCTTTCTCCGCCCGGTGGAATGAAAAGGGGGCCGGGCATTGCGCCCGACCCTGCCGGTATGGCGGAGCGTGACTCGCAAGCGGGCCGCTCAATCCAGAAAATACATATTTATCTGCGCGCAGGCGACGAGCGCGCCGGTGTCATCGGTGATATTGACTTCAAAAAAGCCAACGTGTCCGCCGACCTTGATCTCGCGCCCGACCGCCGTCAGCGTCTTGCTGTGCGTGGTGGGCCGCAGGTAATTCATCGAGCCGTTGAGCGTGACGTTGCGCCGCCCGTACCTGATGCGCGCAAAGGCTCCGGCGGCGGTGTCCGCCATCGTGTAGAGAAAGCCGCCGTGGACGCTGCCCCAAACGTTGCGGCTGTTGTCGGTGATCTCGGCCTCCAGCACACTCCTTTCCTCATCAACGGAAACGATGCGGATCCCGTTGTGCCGGATAAATCCATTGGATTCGTGCTTGATTTTTTCTGCATAATTCTCTATCATAGCTATCGTGCTCCTCTGCTCCTTGGCTGTGCTTCTGCCAAAGATCATAGCAGAAGTGCGCGCGGCCTGCAAGGCAAATTCAAAAGAAATCACTACCGGCAAAGAGAGGTCAGATCACCATGCGCTCCATTCCCGCTCAAATCAAAAGCTACGCGCCGGGCTTCGCGCTCGCGCTCGTCATCGCTCTGCTCGCCAAGGGCATCGAGGCGCTGCTGCCGTTCGACGTCATCGGCGCGTCCGTCATCGCCATGTTCATCGGTATGCTCATCAACGGTTATCGTAAGCCAGGCAAAACCACCGCGCCCGGCGTGAAGTTCACGGCGAAGAAGATCCTGAAATTTGCCATCATTCTCCTCGGCGCGAGCCTGAACGTCACGACCATCCTGAACGTCGGCAGAATGTCGCTGACCGTCATGCTCTTTACGCTCCTTACCTGCTTCGGCGGCGGCTACTTCATTGGCCGCGCGCTGGGGCTGGACTGGAAGCTCTCGAACCTCATCTCCGCGGGCACCGGCATCTGCGGCGGCAGCGCCATCGCGGCGGTCGCGCCCGTCATTGACGCCAAGGACAGCGACATCGCCTACGCCCTCTCCGCCACCTTCCTCTTTGATATGGCGATGATCGTGCTCTTTCCCATCATGGGCCGCGCGATGGGCCTTTCCGATATGGCCTACGGCCTGTGGGCGGGCACGGCGGTCAACGATACCTCCAGCGTCGTCGCCGCAGGCTATGCCTTCAGCGAGGGCGCGGGCGACTTCGCCACCATGGTCAAGCTCACGCGCACGCTCGCCATCATCCCGACGGTGGTGGTATTCTCGTTTGTGAGTATGCACCTGAGGAAAAAGGAAGCCGCCGCGTCCGGCGGCGCGGTGCAGATCAGGTGGAGGAGCGTCTTTCCATGGTTCATTCTCGGTTTCCTCGCCATGGCGGTGCTCAGCAGCGTGGGCGTGATCCCCGCGGCAGCCGCGGCGGCGCTCAAGAAGGTCAGCAAGTTCCTCATGGTCACGGCGCTCGCCGCCGTTGGACTCAACACGAGCTTCGCCGAAATGAAGAAATCCGGCGCGGCGCCGATGGTGCACGGCTTCCTGATCTCCGCGCTCGTCGTCCTCGTAGCGCTGGCCGTGGAGTATTTCATGGGCATCCTACCGTTCTGACATACCGCAGCGCCCGGGGAGATCGCCCCGTGAGCGGCGCTTACAAGGAAAGGAGAACCTCCAATGAAAAAACAGTTATGCTCTCTGCTGACCGCTCTCGCTCTGGCCGTCGGCCTTCTGCCGTCCGCGGCTCGCGCCGCGGAAAATGCGCCGTCCTTTGCCGACGTTCCCGCTGCCGCGTGGTACGCGGACGCGGTGCAGTACGTCTATGAAAACGGTCTTATGACCGGCGTTTCGGAGAGCGAGTTTGCGCCGGACGGCACAGCGACGCGCGGCCAGATCGTCACCATTCTCTGGCGTCTCGCGGGCAGTCCCGTCGTCAACTATGCTATGCGCTACGCCGATATGGACGAGGGCGCGTGGTACGGCGAGGCCGTGCGCTGGGCAGCCTCCACCGGCGTCGTTACCGGCTATACCGAGAACAGCTTCGGCCCGAACGACGCCATTACCCGCGAGCAGCTCGCCGCGATCCTCTACCGCTATATTAAAACACAGGGGCAGGGCTTTACCGGTATGTGGTACTTCCCACTGCGCTATGACGATGCGGCCAGCATCAGCGATTGGGCGGACGAGGCGATGCACTGGTGCGTGATGAAGGGTGTCCTCAACGGCACGGGCGAAACGACGCTCAGCCCCCAGCTTACCGCGACGCGCGCGCAGCTGGCGGCCATCCTCCGGCGCTTCTGTGAGCTGCCCAAGGATACCGTGAGCAAGAGCGCCGTGCAGACCGCCTATGACCGTGCGTCGGCCTACCTGACCGCTGCCGTGAGCGCGCCGCGCTACGGCAGTCTCGGCGGCGAGTGGACGGTGCTGGCCCTCGCCCGCGGCGGCGCGGACACGGAAACCGCGTATTTCACCGGCTACTGCGCTGCGCTCGAGCAGACCGTGCGTGAAAATAAGGGCGTGCTCAGCGAGCGCAAGTACACCGAGTACAGCCGCGTCATTCTCGCGCTCTCCGCGCTCGGGAAGGACGCGCGGGACGTCGCGGGCTTTGATCTGACGCTTCCGCTCGGCGACTACGAAAAGACGGCAGCGCAGGGCGTGAACGGTGTGATCTACGCGCTCCTCGCGCTCGACAGCCGCGACTATCCCATGCCGCAGAACGCGGCGGCAAGCACGCAGGCGACGCGGCAGCTGTATGTGGACGCTATCCTGGCCGCTCAGCTTGCAAACGGCGGCTGGAGCTTCATGGGCGAGGACGCCGATCCCGACCTGACCGCCATGGCCTTACAGGCGCTGGCGAAGTATCGGGAACAGAGCATCGTCCAACTGGCGGCCAACCGCGCGCTCGTTTGCCTGAGCGCCATGCAGAATGCAGACGGCGGCTTCTCTTCCTGGGGGAGTGAGAATGCCGAGAGCTGCGCGCAGGTGCTCCTTGCGCTCAACGCGCTGGGCCTCGATGCGGATGACAGCCGCTTCGTAAAGAACGACCACAGCGTGCTCGACGCGCTGCTGACCTATCAGACCGCAGACGGCGGCTTCTGCCACGAGCGCAGTGGGGAAACGAATCTCATGGCAAGCGAGCAGGCGGTCTGCGCCCTCGCGTCGCTCGTCCGCGCCGAGCGCGGCGAGAGCAGCTTCTACCGGATGGCGGCGCTGACGCAGCCTGCCGCCTGATGGCATAGCAGCACCGAAACGAAAGGAGGGAGACGGACATGAAAACAGCAAAGCGCCTTTGTGCGGCGCTGCTGGTGCTTGCACTGATATTCACTCTTGCGGGCTGCAATGCGCAAACGACGGAGCCGACGCCGACACCCACGCCGGCGCAGAGCGAAACGCCCGCGCCCGCCACGTCCGCTCCCTCTGAAACCGAACGACAGGAGGCAGAGACTCCTGCCGCTCCGCCGGTCGGAGAACAACAGCCAGTGGAAAGCGGCGCGCCGGAGGGAAACGCCTCCGACGCATTGCCGACAGGCGGCAGCTCCGACTCACAGGACAGCTCTTCCAACAAACCCGATGCATCACCGGAGAACGCCGCGCCGACGTGTACGGTCTCCATCTCCTGCGCGACGATCCTGGAAAATCTCGACCGGCTCAACGCGGAGAAGGCTGACCTGATCCCTGCGGACGGCGTTCTGCTGACCCCGGCTGCGGTGGAATTTGCCGAGGGCGAGAGCGTGTTTGACGTGCTCAAGCGCGTGTGCCGCGAGAACAAGATACACATGGAGTTTTCCGAAACGCCGGTCTATCAGTCCGCCTACATCGAAGGCATCGGCAACCTTTACGAGTTCGACTGCGGCGAGGGCTCGGGCTGGATGTACCGCGTGAACGGCGAATTTCCCAACTACGGCTGCTCGCGTTATACCCTCGCGGACGGCGACACCGTCGAGTGGGTCTACACCTGCGACTTCGGCGCGGATGTGGGCGGAGGACTCGGCGCATGAAGCATCACGCCTTTCTCGCCTGCCATCCGGCGGTGAATCTGCTCTATTTCGTGCTGGTACTGACGTTCTCCATGTTTTTCCTGCACCCGCTCTGCCTTGCCGTCTCGCTCTGCGCTGCGCTCTGGTGTGCCGCGCAGTTAAACGGCGGCACGACGGTGCGGCGCACCGCCCTGTGGCTGGCGCCGACGGCACTGCTCGCCGCGCTGGTGAACCTCGCCTTCAATCACGAGGGCGCGACCATTCTGGCCTATCTGCCCTCGGGCAACCCCCTGACGCTCGAATCCATCGCCTGCGGCTTTGCCGCCGCGGCGATGCTCGCCGCCGTGGTGCTGTGGTTTTCCTGCTGGAACACGGTGATGACCTCAGACAAGCTCATGCACCTTTTCGGGCGCGTCGTACCCGCGCTCTCGCTGCTGCTCTCCATGACGCTGCGCTTTGTGCCGCGCTTTCAGGCAAAGCTCCGCGAGGTGACGGCGGCGCGGCGGGGCATGGGGCTGTACGCGGAAAAGGGCCGGCTCCAAAAGCTCAGGAGCGCCGTGACGGTCTTTTCCGTCATGGTGACGTGGAGCCTTGAGAATGCCGTGGAGACGGCGGACAGCATGAAAAGCCGCGGCTACGGGCTGCCGGGCCGCACGGCGTTTTCCCTCTATCGCTTCAGCCGCCGCGACAGGCTGCTGCTCTTGTGGCTGACACTCTGCGGCGCTTACGTCGCCGCGGGCTGGGCGCTCGGCGGCGTGAAGTGGCGCTACTATCCCACGGCGCGCGGCGTGCTGACGCCGTATTCCGCGAGCGTGCTGCTCGCGTATTTTCTGCTCTGCCTGACGCCGGTGCTGCTGCAAGGAAAGGAGGCGCGCACATGGAGCTCTATCGCGTCGAAAGCCTGACCTTTACCTACCCCGGGCAGTTCGCGCCCGCCCTGCGGGATGTGAGCCTGACGCTCCGCGCGGGCGAGTTTGTCACGCTCTGCGGACTTTCCGGCAGCGGTAAAAGCACGCTCCTTCGCCAGCTCAAGACCGCGCTCGCGCCCAACGGCGTTCGTTCGGGCGCGGTCCTTTTCGCCGGCCGCCTGCTCTCCGACGTTTCGCAGCGCGAGCAAGCGGAGCGCATCGGCTTTGTGCAGCAAAGCCCGGAAAACCAAATCGTCACCGACAAGGTCTGGCACGAGCTGGCCTTCGGGCCGGAGAGCCTCGGGTACGATACGCCCACCATCCGCCGCCGCGTCGCCGAGATGGCGGGCTTTTTCGGCATGGAGAGCTGGTTCCACCGCGAGACAGCGTCGCTCTCCGGCGGACAAAAGCAGCTTTTGAACCTGGCCGCTGTGCTGACGCTGCAGCCGGACGTGCTCATTTTAGACGAGCCGACCGCGCAGCTTGACCCCATCGCGGCGGCGGACCTCCTCGCCGCGCTCGCGCGGGTCAACCGGGAGCTGGGAATGACGGTGCTGCTCTCTGAGCAGCGGCTGGAGGAGGCGCTGCCCCTCTCCGACCGCGCCGTTGTGCTGGACGGCGGGGCGGTCCTCGCGGACGGCGCGCCCCGCGCCGTGGGCGCGCAGCTGCGCACGGCGGGACACGAGCTGTTCCGCGCCATGCCCGCCGCCATGCGCGTGTGGGCGGCGGTGGAGAACGACCTTCCCTGTCCCGTCTCCGTGCGGGAGGGGCGGGACTGGCTGGCAGACTTTGCCGCCTCGCACCCCCTCAAGAGCGTGCCGGAGCGCCCGCTGCCCGCACCATCGCAGGAGACGGTCGTGACCATCTCGGATGCGTGGTTCCGCTATACGCCGGACGCGCCGGACGTGCTGCGCGGGCTGGAGCTGACGGTGCGGCGGGGCGAGCTTTTCGCCATCCTCGGCGGCAACGGCGCGGGCAAATCCACCACGCTCCGGCTGCTGGCGGGCCTGCAAAAGCCCTATCGCGGAGAGGTCCGCGTCACCGGCAAAACGGCGCTTCTGCCGCAGGAGGTGCAGACGCTTTTTGCCCAAAAAACCGTGCGCGAGGACCTTGCCGAGGTCACCTCCGACGAAGCGATGCTCGCCTATGTCACCGCACTCTGCCAGCTGGAAACGCTGCTGGACCGTCACCCCTACGACCTTTCCGGCGGCGAGCAGCAGCGCGCGGCGCTGGCAAAGATCTTGCTTACGCGGCCCGATATCCTGCTCCTCGACGAGCCAACGCGCGGACTGGACGCGGCCTTCAAGGCTGAGCTGGCTGAGCTTCTGCAAAGCCTGCTCGCGCAGGGCGTGACCGTCGTCCTGGTCAGCCACGATGTCGAATTTTGCGCCGCCTACGCGCAGCGCTGCGCGCTCTTTTTCGACGGCTCCATCGCCTCTGATGGCGCGCCCCGGGAGTTTTTCGCGCTCAACCGCTTCTACACCACGGCGGCGAACCGCATGGCGCGCGGCCGGCTGCCCGAAGCCGTGACGGCGGAGGACGTCATTGCCGCCTGCGGCGGCAGGGAAGCGCCCCAAAAAGAGCGGCGGGAGCCTCCGCCGCAGCCGCCGAAGGCGGCGGATATACCCGCCGCGCCGCCGGAAAAGCGAAGGCTTTCCCCGCGCACGGCCGCCTCCGCTCTGGTCGCCCTTCTGCTCATCCCCCTGACGCTGGTGTTCGGCCCCAAGCTGCTGGGCGACCGGAGCTACTACGCCGTTTCGCTGCTGATGGTGCTGGAGGCCATGCTGCCGTTCTTCCTTACCTTCGAGGGGCGCAAACCCCGTGCGCGGGAGCTGGTCGTGACCGCGGTGCTCTGTGCGCTGGGCGTGGCGGGCCGTGCGGCCTTTTTCATGCTGCCCCAGTGCAAGCCCGTGCTGGCATTGACGATCCTTGCGGGCGCAGCCCTGGGCGGGGAGACGGGCTTCCTCGTGGGCGCGGTGACCATGCTGGTCTCTAACATCCTCTTTTCGCAGGGGCCGTGGACGCCGTGGCAGATGCTCGGCATGGGGCTGTGCGGCTTTCTCGCGGGGCCGGTGTTCCACAGGGGCGGTCTGCCAAGGAAGCGGGAGGCGCTTTGCGCCTACGGCGCGGTGAGCGCATTCCTCGTCTATGGCATTCTGCTCAACGCCTACTCCGCGCTGCTCGCCACAGGCGCGCTGACGTGGCAGAGTCTTGCGGTCTACTGCGCCTCCGGCTTTGCAATGGATGCGGTGCAGGCCATCTCCACGGTGATTTTCCTCTGGTTTTTCACCGAGCCGATGCTCGATAAGCTCGAGCGTGTCAAAATCAAATACGGCTTCGCGTGATGACCGCTCGCCGCATCGCCCCCGAAAATACGGCCGGAGACAGCGGCGAGCCGTTCTACCCAGCCGCACAATGCCGGCAGCGCGTCACGTCACGCCGATACTCGCAAAAAAATGCCTGTGATGCTGTAACATCACAGGCATTTTGTCATGGCATATCAGTATGGATGCCGACCGAACCGGGACCCCACAAGGTGGGGCGGCGCGGGTGCGCCGTCACAAGTATTTTGCGCAGCAAAATCTTGGCGCAGGGGCAATTCACTTGCCCCGAGCATATTCGATCCCCTTAGGGTGGAGCGACCACAGGGAGCGGAACCCCAAAATAAGACCATCTGCCAAAGGCAGATGGTCTTATTTTTGGCGCAGCGGGTGGGATTCGAACCCACGTGAGGTTTCCCTCAAACTGATTTCGAGTCAGCCCCGTTATGACCACTTCGATACCGCTGCATACCATGGTATGATACCATGACTTCCGCGCGCTTGCAAGCAATTTTTCATCGCGAATGCCGAAAAACGCATATTTTGCGATGCAAGTATAAAATTCCATCTTGACATTACGCCTCTTCCGTGCTATCATGCAAAAGCTGACAGGTTGCGGAGGGCTCTTGCAGGTGTAGCACAATGGCCAGGGCACCAGCCTTCCAAGCTGGGGATGCGGGTTCGATTCCCGTCACCTGCTCCATCCATTTGCGCCAGTAGCTCAGCAGGATAGAGCAACTGCCTTCTAAGCAGTAGGCCGGGGGTTCGAATCCCTTCTGGCGTACCATTTCCCCCAAAGCGGCCTGCGGCGAGGCTTCCCTTGTGATACCAGATATGTGGTGGGTGTAGCTCAGTTGGTTAGAGCACCGGATTGTGGTTCCGGGTGTCGAGG
>ERZ773241.224-NODE-224-length-65880-cov-14.959909_pt1 | contig 65880 bp, 69 predicted proteins | sample MGYA00580989_ERZ773241 | MGnify/ENA primary metagenome ERZ773241 (study PRJEB29015, sample SAMEA2737804) | human gut metagenome | biome: human gut; feature: human-associated habitat; material: faeces | place: China | collected 2012 ... | reverse complement strand
GTAATGGTATCTACATCATCGACCTTCAGAAGTCAGTAGGAATGGTTGACGATGCTTACAATGCAATCGGTGACTGCGTAGCAAATGGTGGAAAGATTCTTTTCGTTGGTACAAAGAAGCAGGCTCAGGACTCAATCAAGAGTGAAGCAGAGCGTTGCGGTATGTACTATGTAAACGAGAGATGGTTAGGCGGTATGCTTACAAACTTCAGCACAATCCAGACAAGAATCGCTACTCTTAAGAAGTACGAAGCTATGGAAGCTGACGGAACATTTGATGTTCTTCCTAAGAAGGAAGTTATCCAGATCAAGAAGGAGATGGAGAAGCTTCAGAAGAACCTTGGCGGTATCAAGGAAATGAAGGAAATTCCTGACATGATCTTCGTTGTAGATCCTAAGAAGGAAAGAATCTGTATCCAGGAAGCTCATTCACTTGGAATCAAGCTTGTAGGTATTGCTGATACGAACTGTGATCCGGAAGAATTAGATTATGTTATTCCTGGTAACGATGATGCTATCAGAGCTGTAAAGCTTATTGTTTCAAAGATGGCAGATGCAGTTATCGAAGCTCAGCAGGGTGCTGATGCAACAGATGCTGAAGAAGTTGCAGATGAGGATGCAGCAGTAGAAGAGTAATATTTTAGAATATAAATACTAGAATTTTGGAGGTTATTACGATGGCTATTACAGCAAGCATGGTAAAAGAGTTAAGAGAACTCACAGGTGCTGGTATGATGGATTGTAAGAAAGCACTTACAGAGACAAACGGTGATATGGATGCCGCTGTGGAAGTACTCAAAAAGAGTGGTGCAGCTAAGGCTGAGAAGAAAGCAGCAAGAATTGCAGCAGAAGGTATCGCTAAGGTTGCAATTGATGGTAATACAGCAGTAGTTGTTGAAGTTAACTCAGAGACAGACTTCGTTGCAAAGAATGCAATTTTCCAGGAGTTTGTACAGGCAGTTGCAGATAAGGCACTTACAGTAGATACAGAAAAGGCTGGAGATGGCGAAGACGTTGTTTCAATCCTTGATATGAAGGCTGATCTTGATGATAAGATTCTCAAGATTGGTGAGAAGATCTCCATCAGAAGATTTGAGAAGGTTACAGCAGATGTTGTTGCTTCTTATATCCATGGTGGCGGAAGAATCGGTGTTCTTGTAGCCGGTAACGGTGCTTCAGATGATGCAGCTAAGGAAGCACTTACAAACATTGCAATGCAGATCGCTGCTATGAACCCACAGTACATCTCAAGAGACGAGATCTCAGCAGATGAGCTTGCTAAGATGAAAGAGATCACAATTGACAGTGCATTAAATGATCCGTTCTCACTTCCAAAGCCGGTTCTTTCCAAGTTGATCGAGAAGGCTGTAGCCGGTGTATGGAGCGCAGAAGATGTAGCTATCTACGAAGAGAAGAAGTCAAACATGAATTTCTTACCGAACTTCCTTTCAAAGGAAGCTAAGGCTCAGTTAGCAGAGATCGCTTGTGCTGATAAGGAAGAGATCTCAGGCAACAAGATCTTCTCAGGACTTGTTGAAGGACGTATCTCTAAGCAGATGAAGGAAATCTGTCTTCTTGATCAGGTATATGTTAAGGCTGAAGATGGCAAGCAGACAGTTGCAGCATACCTGAAGTCTGTAAATCCTGCTCTTAAGATCGCTAAGTTCGTTCGCTTCGAAGTTGGTGAAGGTATGGAGAAGAAGAACGAAGACTTCGCAGCAGAAGTTGCTAAGCAGATGAATGTATAATTTTATTTGTTGAATGATAATAAAGTATTTCAAGCCCTTGAAAACATTATGTTTTCAAGGGCTGTTTTACAAATACGCGAAAAAGAAGCGGAGAAGATAACGATTATGAATGATACAGGGAATAAGCAGAAAATATTAAGATTACTGGAAATAACAGCCGGTGCATTTGGTCTGTTTGTTGCATTTGGTTGGTCTTTCTTTGATATGCTTGTTCGTTGCAAAGGAAAAAAACGACAGAAGAAAAAGAAATGGTTTCAACTGTCTCATATAAAGAAAAATCATCCAAGAGACAAATACGAAAAGGAATATGAAGAAGGAAAACTGTGGTGTGCTGAGCAGCAGATGAAGGATTGCTTTATTAGAAGCAGAGATGGACTGTATCTGCATGCTTATTATCTTCCGACAAAAGAAGCGAAACGTTTTGTTTTGTTAAGTCATGGATATAAAGGTAGTGGCTTTGGCGATTTTGCATATACAGCACGTTTCCTTCATGAGAATGCGTGTAATTTATTGTTTATTGATCAGAGATGCTGCGGTTTGAGCGAGGGTGAATATATTACATTTGGTGCAAAAGAGCAATGGGATGTACAGCAATGGAGTTATTATATTGCTGCAAGAAACAAAGAGAAGCTCCCAATCTATCTTTATGGAGAATCCATGGGGGCTGCGGCGGTGCTTATGGCTTCAGGACATAAGCTGCCGGAAGAAGTGAAAGGCTTGATTGCAGATTGTGGATTTTGTTCGATGAAGCGTCAGCTTCAGGATATCGCAGCTAACTGGTTCCATTTGGGCTGGGTAGAGCTGCTTTTGTTCCGTGTAGATCTGTTTTGCAGGATGTTTGGAAGATTTCGTATGAGTGATGCTGACATGATAGAAGCAATGAAGAAAAATAAACGTCCGGTTTTGTTTTTTCATGGGGAAGCAGATACCTATGTAGTTCCAGAGAATTCTGTATATAATTATGCATTATGCAGTGCTCCCAAAGAACTGGTCATTATACCGGAAGCACGGCATCTATGCGCGCCATATGCAGCTCCAGAGCTTTATCGACAAAAGCTGCTTGATTTTTTTGAAAAATATGATAATTAAAATAGAATCATCAGAAGTAACAGGATCCCTCTTAAGCAGATAAGGTAAATGCCGAATCTGTTTAAGGGGGATTTTTATATTGTGATAATTCTGATCCATAGATTACTTTTAAAGTTTCGGTCAATTTCATATAAAGTGTTTGTTAAGTTGTACAAGGGGTGGAATTCAAAAATGAAATGTGATAAGTTCACAAAAGAATAAAGAATACAGGAGGTTATCCATGATGATGAAACAATATCCCTTAACAGCAGCACAAAAAATGCATGATGACTGGATAAAAAAATATAAAACACAGCAGGTGTCCGGTGTCAGTGTTGTGGCATCTTTAAAAGCAGAACTGGATTTCGGGCTTTTAAAAAAATGTATTCAGTTGGAATATGAGAGATATGGATGTATGCGTATTCGTTTTACGAAACGTGATAAAAATGGTGATGTGAAGCAATATCTGACTGAAAAAGAGACCCGTGACATTCCTTTAAAAGATTTATCAGGAATGCGTATGGAAGAAGCAGACAATCTAATGCAGCAGTGGGCATATGAGACATTTGACGGAGATGATATTCCGCTTTGCGATATAGTGATGGTAAAACTGCCGGATGGATATAATGGTTTCTTCATCCATATGGATCATAGATTGATTGATTCCTGTGGACTGGTTGTGATGATCAATGATCTGATGCAGCTATATACGCATTATAAATTCAATACACCATATCCGCAGAAGTTAGCTGATTTTGAGGAAGTGCTGGTTAAAGATCTGAATCGTGCAAATAATGAAAAACGTTTTGCCAAAGATAAAAAGTTCTGGGATGATCAGCTGGATGCATGGGGGGAACCTCTTTATTCTGATATCCAGGGTTTAGATGTACTGGAAGCATCAAGAAAGTTACATAGGAATAAAACACTCAGGGCTGCCGATATAGAATTAGATCAGTTGTTTGTGGCAGTAAAGGATTATCAACTGGAGCCGGAGCCAACGAAAAACCTGATAGATTTTTGTATGAACCATCAGCTTTCAATGACAAATCTGTTGTTACTTGGTATTCGTACATATCTGTCAAAGATGAATCATGGACAGGAAGATATTACGATAGAAAACTTCATTTCAAGACGGTCTACTCATGATGAATGGACCTCCGGTGGTAGTCGGACTATTATGTTTCCATGTAGAACTGTGATTTCGGCAGATACTGATTTCCTGTCGGCAGCATATGAGATCCAGAATATGCAGAATCGGATCTATATGCACAGTAACTATGATCCGGCGTTGATCAGAGAGGAGATGCAGAAACGATATCATACACCGAAGAATACAGCCTATGCAAGCTGTTACCTTACTTATCAGCCGATGCCGGTAAAATTGGATAATCCTCATCTGGTACAAATTCCACAGCATGCAAAATGGTTTGCAAATGGTGCAGCTACAAAGAAAATGTATCTGACAGTATCTCATACAGATAATGGAGGTATGAATTTTTCATATCATTACCAGACCGCACATTTGGCAGAACATGATATGGAATTGTTATATTACTATATGATGCGGATACTGTTTAAAGGAATCGCGGAACCTGATATGAGTATCGGAGAAATCATGGAACAGGTATAAAATAAAACATATAAAGGAGAAATTATTATGACACAGGAAATGCAATTTAAGAAAATCATAGCACAGTATTGTGATGTTAAGCCGGAGGAGATGACAAACGATATGAAGTTCAGAGAAGATCTGGGCTTTAGTTCGCTTGATTTTATGTCTTTCTTGGGAGAAATCGAAGACACATTTGACATTGAACTGGAGGAAGACGATGCACTGCATGTATTCACAATTGTAGAAGCACTTGATCTGTTAGAGCGATTACAGCAGGAAACTGTATAATCAGAGAATATAAGTATATGATCGCAGTAAGTATGTGCGGAGGTATAATAAGATATGTTGATTCGTGATATTTTGGAAGAAAGCGAAAAAAAGTTTTCAGAAATAAAGGCAGTGCAATGGTTGAAGAAAAAGGAAATCTGTGATAGAAGCTACCGGGAGCTGATGGAGAATGCCAAGTCTGTCAGAAAAGGATTGTGTGAGGAAAGCTTTCAGGGAAAGCATATAGCATTGATCGGTAGTAGTTCTGTGGAATGGATAGAAGCTTATCTGGGAATTATAACAGGTCAGGCAGTAGCCGTTCCTCTTGATGCAGGACTTCCGGTAGAGGATTTGATAGATCTTCTGAATCGTTCAGATGCGGAAGCACTCTTTTTAAGTCCTAAAATTCAGACCTTGTCGGAACGGATACTGGAGAAATGTCCAAAACTGAAAAAAATCTGGATATTACAGGAAGAAAAAATCGAAACAAATCAGAAAAAGGTTGCATCTGTAGCAGAATTAATGACGTCAGGTATAAACGGTACAGATGATTTTGCAGCACCGGATCCGGAAGATATTGCTACGATTATTTTCACCTCCGGAACTACAGGAAAGAGTAAAGGTGTTATGCTGACACAGAGAAATCTGGCAGAAAATGTAAAATCTGTTAATTATACTGCAGAGCCCGGAACCATAGTATTAAGTGTTTTACCGATTCATCATGCATTTTGCCTTGTTATGGATTGGCTCAAAGGTTTTTCCTTTGGAGCAACGGTATGTATCAATGATTCTCTGTTGCATATGGTAAAAAATATGGGCGTCTTTCATCCTGATATTATGCTGATGGTACCTTTGATGGTAGAAACAATCTACAAACGTCTTTCGGCAATGAACCCGTTGATTCCGAAGAAAATAGTTGCAGCCAAGGCATTTGGGGGAAAGCTGAAAACAATATTTACAGGTGGAGCACATTTGGATCCGTTTTATATTGAGAAATTTGCAGAATATGGTGTAAATATTTATGAGGGATATGGAATGTCGGAATGTTCGCCTGTTATCAGCAGCAATGTACCGGAAGATCATAAGCCCGGTTCTATAGGACGACCGCTTTCCAATGTTGAGATTTCTTTTGAGGATGGCGAGATTCTGGTACGGGGCAGCAGCGTTATGAAGGGTTATTATCAGATGCCGGAAGAGACTGCAGAGACCTTAAAAGGTGGATGGCTGCATACGGGAGATAAAGGATATCTGGATAAAGACGGATTCTTATTTATCAATGGAAGAATAAAAAATCTGATCATTCTTTCAAACGGAGAAAATATATCACCGGAGGAAATAGAAAATAAACTTGCTCTTGGAAAACTGGTGGGAGAGGTGATTGTGACAGGAGAGAACAATGGCCTAATTGCAAGAATCTATCCGGATCAGGATGCTGTCTCGGCAAAACGGATGAACGAGGAAACAATCAGATCAGAGCTTCAGGCATTTATTGACAGTTATAATAATACGCAGCCGACCTATCGCCGGATTACGGGGTTGATTATTCGTAAATATCCATTTATCAAGAGTGCAACTAAGAAGATAAAAAGGCAGGAAGTTCTGATTGATGAAGCACTTTAAGACAGATAAGGAAGTATACCTGTGAGAAATGACTGTGTCAGTATCCCGGCAATGATTTCTTCGGAACTCTCAAAATTTTCTCTTGTCCATTTATGGAGAACACCCAAGGTACTGCCAATGCTGCATGCGATCATATAGGAGACCTCTTCCTTGGAGTGCATGGAAGGCGTTGTTTTCCGGGTGGCATCTGTTACATAACGATGGAACATAGTTAAAGCCTTTTCAAAGAATTCATCGCCTCTTGGACTCCGGAGAATATTTGCCAGAAACGGATTCGTTTTGGTATAATTACAAATTGTCAGAAAGAAAGATTTGCATATATCCTGATTGTTTTCAGGATGAAAGTCTTCCATGAGGGTGAAAATATCCTGGATAGTTTTATCTTCAACAGCAGTTATAAGAGCTGGAATATTTTCGTAGTGGTTATAGAATGTACTGCGAACAATTCCGGCTCTTTTTATGATGTCGGTCACGGTAATTTTTTCTATTCCTTTTTCTTTCAATACCAATAAAAATGCATCACAAATGGTATCTTCAATAAAGCAGTAGCGTTCATCGGATATTTCATGCAACATAGTGGTCTCCTTTCTGATGTGTATTTATTTTATCACAGTTTTTATACAACCGGGTAAAAATGTAATGAAAATAGCTCCTTTTTCTGTATTTATGTAAAAAAGTTTATAATATCTTTATTTCCCTTACGAAATATGGTAACATGTGAAAGTAAATTCGAAAACAGAGGAAAAGCATATGAAGTACAGATGCGTGGTTTCAGATTTGGACAGAACGATTTTAAGACGGGATGGGATTTCCCATAGAACAAAGGAAGTTCTTGAAAAACTGGCAGACAGCCACGTTATTTTTATTCCGGCAAGTGGAAGATCTGTTTATTCCATTCCAGAATGCATCCGGGAGATTCGGGGTGTCCGGTATGCGATCACATCCAATGGGGCAGCAATCTATGATTTATCAGATGATCATTCAGTATATAATTTAAAATTACGACCGGAAGTACCGGAGCAGATATTTGATCTGGTTACGGATAAAGATGTATTCTTTGAATGTTTTATAGACGGTAGAGGATATACATCTGAGATATATTATGAGAATCCAATGAATTTTGGAGAGTCAGAGGATATCAGTGCTTATGTAAGAAGCACCAGAACGCCGGTGCCTGATATAAGGCAGTTTATTTTACAGCATAATACGGAGTTGGATTCGATCTCAATTGTAGGACCGACAGAGAAAAAATACCGTATCATGCATGAATTAACGCAAAATATCCATACTGTTTATGTAACATCCGGAGCGCCGCGATTGATTGAGATATCTGATCGTCATTCCGGCAAACATAATGGGTTAAAGGAAGTTTTACGATTCCTTGGAATATCAATGGAAGAAACAATTGCTTTCGGCGATGGAGATAATGACAGTGAGATGTTAGCAGAAGCCGGACTTGGAGTTGCGGTTTTAAATGCGACAGAGCGTTGCAAGGAAGCGGCGGATCTTGTGATCGGTGATTATCTGGATGACAGTGTAGCCGAATTTCTGGAAGAAACAGTGCGGTAACGGCACACAGAATTTTGATTATAAAGCATGGCATATATCTGTAGTGAGGGACAGGTAGACAACCAATGCTTTTAATAAGAATAAACAAAAGAAAGGAAGGGAAATATGGATAAATTTTTCCACATTTCAGAGCGCGGTTCTAATGTTCGTACAGAGATTATGGCCGGACTCACAACATTTTTTGCCATGGCATACATTGTCCTGGTAAACCCAAATCAGGTAGCAGCAGATGGTAAGGCTGGATGGCTTGTTGCAGAAGGCGCAAGCGCAGCAGAAGTAGGCAGGGTTTGGAATGCAGTATTTATCGCATCCGTTCTTGTGGCTGTTATCGGTACACTTCTTATGGCATTCCTTGCCAGAATGCCGTATGCACAGGCATGTGGTATGGGACTGAATTCATTCTTCTGTACCTCATTTGTATCCGGTGCATTCTTTGCAGGCTGCAGCGTGATTGAAGGTTATCAGTCAGGTCTTGTTATCATCCTGTTATCAGGTATCGTATTTCTGATCCTGTCTGTAACCGGACTTCGTAAGTACATTGCGACAGCCATGCCGGAATGTCTGAAGAAATCAATACCGGCCGGTATCGGTTTGTTCATCGCATTGGTTGGTTTAAAGGGTTCAGGTCTTGTACAGGCGAATAAGTATACACTGGTACAGATCTTTGATTTCCATGGAGCGATTTCAGGCGCAGAGACACCGGCAGCTGCATGGAAAGCAGTTATTCCACCGGTTGTAACTATCATCGGTATTATCCTGATCGCAGTTCTTGCAAAGTTAAATGTAAAGGGAAATATCGTAATCGGTATCATTGTTTCCACAGTTCTTTATTATGTATTTAATCTGGAGACACCATCTTTTGATGTATCCAGCATCGGTCAGTCTTTCAAAGACTTTGGCGAGATCGGTTTCCTTGGATGCTTCAAGGCGGATGCATGGAGAAATGCATTTGAAAGCCCATATGTTGGTGGCGTGTTCTCAGGTATCATGCTGATCGTTGCATTCTGTTTGGTAGATATGTTTGATACGATCGGAACCTTATATGGAACCGCATCACAGGCAAATATGTTAGATGAGAATGGTGACCCGATCAACTTAGATAAGAGTATGATGTGCGATTCTATCGGTACAGCAGCAGGTGCTATTCTTGGTACATCGACATGTACAACCTTCGTTGAGTCTGCATCCGGTATCGCAGCAGGTGGTAGAACAGGTCTTGCAAGTTTAGTTACAGCAGCCTGCTTCGCAGTATGTCTGTTCTTAAGTCCAATCGCAGGTGTGATCCCAACATGTGCAACAGCTCCGGCACTGATCTTTGTAGGTGTATTAATGGCTAAGAACTTTGCCAAGATCGATATGGATGATATGCGTTCAGCAGTTCCTGCGTTCCTTACCTTCCTTATGATCCCATTAACCTATTCTATCTCAAATGGTATCGGTGTAGGATCAATTTCATACGTTCTGATTACCTTATTCACAGGTAACTACAAGAAGAAAGATATTGTTGTAACGATCATCGCAGCGTTATTCGTTGTAAAGTTCATCTTTGTTACAATGTAAAAATATCATCATTTTATTAAAAGAAAATACCGGCAGCCACATTCCTTTTAAGTGGCTGCCGGTATTTTTATGCATAAAAAATATGCACCAGAGTGGAATCGAACCACCGCACACGGCTCCGGAGGCCGTTGCTCTATCCACTGAGCTACTGGTGCATGACTTATATATAATACAATATTTCGCTGAAATAATCAAATATTTTCTTATATTTCTTCGCTGAATTATGAATACTTCCTGGATGAACTTGCAAAATACAGAACAGAATGGTAGAATTTTGTCGATATAAAATATGAAAAGGAGCATAGGAAAATTGAATCATAAAAAAAACAGTTTTCTTGGTGATACATATATAAAGACAAAAGAAGGAGAGATCGTGATCCGGGCTGGAATGAAGCTTGCGATCGGCTGGGTGATATTTGCATTATTGTGTTCCTGTTATGTGTACGCATTTTTTATCAGAAAACCCAAAATTGTGCCGGGAGAAAATAATACGGTTGAGCTGACGATTCCGGAGAATGCATCATATAAGAAAAGTGATGTTTCAGAGATCAATGATCTGGTTAGTAAGTATCTTACGGCAAAAGCAGCCTGTGATCAGGCAACGTTACAGTCACTGGTGACGGATCCAACCGAGTTTGATGATATGTCAGTATTGGAAAACTCTGCAAAATACCTAAAAGGTTTTGAAGATACGACCTGTTATCTGGCAGATGGTTATGCAGAAGGAGAATATGTTGTGGTTGAATTGTCCTATATGGACATTGCGGACGTAGAATCAAAGCCGCTTGATATCGTGACCTTCTATATTATAACAGACCAGGATGGTTCGTATAAGATCGCTAATGGGGAGCTGTCAAATGCACAGCTTTCTTATCTGAACAGCTTTAAGGCATCAAAGGATATTCAGGATATCTATGTTCATGTAAAAGAGAATACAGAATATCTTCTGGATACAGATAAAACATTCCGGGCATTTTATGATCTGATCAGCAAACCGGCTACAACAGAGAATACTGCAGCTACACCGGAAGATGCACAATAGGAAGGATATTTTAGCTGATTCTGCAAATGTGTGAACCAGTTAGCAGTAGGTTTGTAAGCAGATATCAAGACATAAAAAGTTCCATAAAAGAATTCTTTGGATATGACAGAATTCTGATACGGAACTTTTTTGTTTTATTATTTGCCTTATATAATATAGAAGTTACAGACGACCGTCCACAGACATACTAGATAGCATTTTCTTCATTTACAGGAGATACAATACCGATGTCGATTCCACGAGTTTGAACAGGAGTGGAGAATACGATCTGTGTTTCTGTATTTCCGAATCGCTGTAGCTGGCCAATGAAAGAATCCAGTTCCATTGTGCTTGGAAAACAAACCTTCATCAACATAGAGTAGGCACCGGTCACACAATTACATTCCAGTACATTGGGGCAGGCATCGATAAAGGGATAAAAGGTTGGTTTCTGTTTTGGATCGAGTGCCATGTGTATAAATGCGGTAATGTGATACCCCAGAGCTTCCGGGTTGATGCCTGCATGGTATCCGGTGATCACACCTGCCTTTTCCAGCCGGTCGATTCTTGCGGATACCGCAGGAGAGGAGAGAAATACTTTATTTGCCAGATACTTTAAAGGGGTTCTGGCATTGTGCTGTAATAAATGTAATATTTTCTTATCGATATTATCCATATATTCACGTCCTTTATAAAATGTTATAACTTCAGCTTCTAAATTTAAATACAAAAAAAGGTGCGTTTCCGTAGAAACACACCTTTGCGTTTGCCTTATTATACGTCGGAAAAAGAGAAAAAACAAGCCCCGAAATTGAAAAGTTGTAATTGTTTACTTTTAATGATCAGAATGGTATGATTAAAAAGATATGGTTATAAAGAAAACAGATAAAAAGAGCGGCAAAACAGTCGCAGCAGAGAGACAGAACAGGAAGGGTCATGATATGGCAGAAGGCATTCGAATTAATAAATATCTGAGCGAAGCTGGCATTTGTTCCAGACGTGCGGCAGATGAATATATATTAAAAGGCAGGATCACAATAAATGGGAAGCCTGCGGAAATGGGACAGAAGATAGAGGCAAATGACAGGGTAATGGTCGATGGAAAGCCTGTAAGAAAGCGTGAAGAGACAGTTATTCTTGCATACAATAAACCACTGGGACTGACCTGCACGGCAAGTCATGATGATCCGGATAACATCTTTGATCATATTAAGTATCCGATCCGATTGCAGTATGTAGGAAGATTAGATAAGGATTCACAGGGATTACTGCTTTTGACAAACGATGGAGACCTGTCAAATAGTATCCAGAAGTCAGTCAATAATCATGAGAAGGAATATCGTGTCCGTGTGAATAAGCCAATCACGGACGAATTTTTAACACAGATGGCGGCAGGTGTTCCGATTCTTGATACGGTGACAAAAAAATGTCGTCTGTATAAGATCGATAATTATTCCTTTAAGATCATAATTACACAGGGGCTGAATCGCCAGATCCGCCGAATGTGCGAATATTTTGGATATAAGGTCGTAAATCTGAAACGGCTTCGAGTGATCAATATTCGTCTGGGGAATCTGAGACCGGGTGAGTACCGCCATTTGACAAAGGAAGAAGAAACAGAACTCAGACGTTTAGTGGAACGAAAAGAAGAAGTAAAAACAAAGCGGGAAGAAGCACAGCCGGATAATAAAAATGAACAGAATGTTGTTGGAAATAAGAGGTATGTCAGTTGGAAAAGAGAGACAGAATCAAAGAATTAGTTGAAAAACTGAATGAGGCATCAAAGAAATATTATCAGGAAGATACCGAGATCATGAGCAATCTGGAATATGATGCCTTGTATGATGAACTGGTAGAACTTGAAAAAGAGACAGGAATTATAATGTCGAACAGTCCGACAGTTCATGTCGGATATGAGATTGTAAGTGAGCTTCCGAAAGAGGCTCATGAGCATCCAATGCTTTCTCTGGATAAGACCAAGAGTGTGGAAGCACTGGCAGCATGGCTTGGCACACATCAGGGTGTGATCTCATGGAAGTTAGATGGTCTTACCGTTGTCCTTACCTATGAGAATGGCACACTTGTAAAAGCAGTAACCAGAGGAAATGGCTTAGAGGGCGAGGTTATAACGAACAACGCAAGAGTATTTGCAAATATTCCGAAAGAGATTCCATATAAGGGTAAGCTGACGATCCGTGGAGAGGCAGTTATCAAGTATTCAGATTTTGAGAAGATAAATGAGCAGATCGCAGATGCAGATGCAAAATATAAAAACCCGAGAAACTTATGCAGCGGCTCTGTCAGACAGTTGAATAACCGCATTACAAAAGAGAGAAACGTACATTTCTTTGCCTTTAATCTGGTGGATGGAGAAGATGTGGACTTTAAGAATTCCTTTTCCTATGAATTAGACTGGCTGGAGCAGCAGGGCTTTGATGTCGTAGAGCATTATCTGATCGATGCTGATAAGCTGCCGGAGCGTGTAGCAAAGTTTGCAGAACAGATTGAGCAGAACGATTTTCCTTCGGATGGTCTGGTACTGGTGTTAGAAGATCTTGCATATGGAAAGAGTCTCGGTAGAACAGCGAAGTTCCCAAGAGACAGTATGGCATTCAAATGGGCGGATGAACAGGCAGTGACCCATCTACAGTATGTGGAGTGGAGCCCTTCCAGAACGGGACTTATCAATCCGGTTGCGGTATTTGATCCGGTGTCCCTTGAAGGAACAACCGTCAGCCGTGCAAGTATCCATAATGTCAGTATCCTTCGGTCGTTGCAGCTTGGGATCGGAGATGAGATCTCGGTCTATAAGGCAAATATGATTATTCCGCAGATTGCCGAAAATCATACCAGAAGTGGAAATGTACCGATTCCGGAATCCTGTCCTGCCTGTGGTGGTCTGACAAAGATCGTGACGGAGGGAGAGGGTGTAGATCAGGTAGAGACCCTTTATTGTACCAATGAATTCTGCCCTGCAAAGAAGTTAAAATCATTTGCTCATTTTGTATCCAGAAATGCTATGAATATTGACGGCCTATCAGAAGCCACAATAGACAAATTTATTGAACAGGGATATCTGGATCATCTGGATGATCTCTATCACCTGAACCGTCATGAAGAAGAGATCGTTGAGCTGGAAGGCTTTGGAGAGAAGTCTTATGCGAAGCTGATTCAGGCTGTTGATACATCCAGACACACAACGATGAACCGTTTTGTCTATGGCCTTGGAATTCCGGGGGTCGGAGATGCAACAGCGAAGTTGATCTGCAAACATTTCAAAAATAACCTGGATCAGATCATGCATGCGGATGTAGAAGCATATACAGAGATTGATGGAATCGGAACAGTGATCGCAGAGGAAATTGTAAGATATTTTAAAAATCCATCGAATTGTGCTATTATGGATAGGTTGCTTCGTGAATTAGAGTTTGAAGCAGAGACTGAAACGGTACCACAGACGCTTGCAGGTATTACCTTTGTAATAACCGGAAGTCTGATACAATTTGCAAACCGGGATGAGATGAAGCAGTATATCGAAGACCGGGGCGGAAAGGTAGCAGGTTCTGTATCTTCAAAGACCGGATATCTGGTCAATAACGATGTGACATCCACATCTTCGAAGAATAAAAAAGCACAGAGTCTGGGAATACCGATCATTTCAGAAGCGCAGTTTCTGGAACAGTTTTCCTGATAGTATAGAAACAGAAAAATGGCAGTTGGAACAGAAAGGACTTGATAGAAAATGCCAATTAGAGTTGACGATGATTTACCGGTAAAGAAAATACTGGAGGATGAGAATATCTTTGTGATGGGTTCAGACAGAGCCATCCGTCAGGATATCCGTCCGCTTGATATATTGATATTGAACCTGATGCCTTTAAAGCAGGATGCAGAATTACAGCTTATGAGAAGTCTGTCAAATACGCCGCTTCAAGTGAATATTTCCCTGATCCGTACGATGACATATGAATCCAAGCATGCACCAAAAGGCCATCTGGAACGGTTCTACACCGATTTTTCCAGCATCAAAGATCGGAAATGGGATGGATTCATTATCACAGGAGCACCGATCGAGAAGATGGAATTTGAAGATGTAGAATACTGGGATGAATTAAAAGAAATCATGGACTGGTCGGAGAAAAATGTAACCTCCACGATCCATATCTGCTGGGGCGCACAGGCAGGTCTGTATTATCGGTATGGGGTGCAGAAGCATGAGCTGGATAAGAAATTATCAGGAATCTATATGCATCATACCTTCCACAGAAAGACACCGCTTGTTCGTGGGTTTGATGATATCTTCTATGTACCGCATTCCAGATATACAGGTGTCGATAAAGATGAGATCGTAAAAAATCCGCATCTGGAGATCGTAGCGGAGTCCGATGAGGCAGGACCTTATCTGATTATTGGCGATGAGGGAAAGAATATATTCGTAACCGGACATCCGGAATATGATATTCTGACGCTTGATAAAGAATATAAGCGTGATCTTGCAAAGGGACTGAATCCGGATATTCCGGTAAATTATTATCCGGACAACGATCCAAGCAAGACACCGATCAAATCTTGGCGCTGCCATGCTAATACATTATATGCCAATTGGCTGAATTATTACGTATACCAGATAACCCCGTATTTATGGACAGAAAAGCAAGGAAAACCTTGAAAAATCTTGTGTTATCAAATGTTTAAGGCAAAATCGTAAAATCGAGAAAACTTGAATAAGTTGTTATATCTTGATATAAATTGGTATATTTTGATGTATTAATGGAGACAAAATGGAGACTCTTCAAAATGCGTGGAGACAAAATAATAAAGAACTAGAGACAAAGAACTGTTATGTTGTTATGTAAATTCATATAACAAAAATAAAATATTTAAACATTAAAATAAGTCTATATGCTTTAGTAGTTTTATTAAAGTATATAGGCTTATTTTAGTGCTTAAATATATCATGCATATAAATATAATCAAATACAGTGCTAAAAACGGAAATTGAGCCAAATACACGCTCATAACCCCAAAATATAGGGTAAAAGGAAATACTGATTTCATGAGGAGGATTAACGATGGATTGGAAAGAACAGAGACAAACAATTACAAAGAAAATGATAGCGTCAAGAGTATTCCAGCGTGAAGACAATATATATAAAATGTCAGTCATTCAGGAGATATTCAATATGTGCTTGGAAGAGATGGAGATAGGCTTGGAGAATGGAGAAAAGGTTAGTATAGGAAAAATAGGTTCTCTTTCGCCTAGTGTTCATACACCACGTACATATAACATAGGTGAAATGAATCACGAAGATGGTAATAAGCCATATACAACAATCAAATTTGGCAGAAAGAAAGGTAACAAACAGAGAATGAATAATAGGTATCTGCAAAATATTGAAGAGGGCAAATATGGTCTTGGATATGGCTGTATGTGTACACCACAGCAGATAGCAATACTAGAAGATAAAGGCTACATAAAGGAGGATGACTAATGCCAGAGATAAAAAGCATGAAGGATTTACAAAATGCTCTGCTGCCTGTAATGAAAGATATGACAGATAAGTTGGCAGATCAAAGTATATAAAACTTTGAACTATTTTCTTCAGAGTTATTACGATTCGTATGATCCTATTTATTATCGCAGACAATATGACTTTTTGAGGTCAGCGATTAAAGTTGGGGCAAGACGAAGCGGAAAGACAGTAACAGCTTATGTATATATAGATACAGATTCTATGGATAACTACTATAGTGCGACTGGTAACCAGGTTGCGACATGGGCAAATCAGGGATTACATGGAGGTAAAGATATTGGCACAAACACTCCTCATGTATGGGATGAAACAATGGCAAATACTGTAGACAACGGAGCATTGGTAAGAGATGCAGTTGCTTATTTGAGAAGTCAGGGATTTACAGTTAGAGTATGAATATAAAAGGGATAAAAAATATTCGTACAATGAACTTGATTCATGTACGAATATTGGGGAAAATTATACTTTAAATGTATTTGTCTGGAAAAGTCTCTAGCAATATTTTAAAGTCATTATTGGGATATTTTTCATAAAATTTGCCAAACAATGATTTTTCTAATGATGGCAATTTATTAAATTCTTTATTTTTTATGCAAGTTTCTATACTTATTACATAAGGATAAAAATCTAAATAGTTTTGACGAGTGATATTTGGAACTTGTTTCAATGAAAATTTTGAACAAAAATTTTGCTTTCCTAAGTAATACATTGTATTTGCCTCAAATTTTTTAAAATAAGCAAAGTAATCTTTACTTGATAATTTTAAATATGTATTAGACGGTTTATCAATTATACAAAGGGCGTCTGCTATTGGTTTTAAATAGTCATTTTGAATTTTTGTTTTACCAGTTTCGGTTGCAACATAGGTCTTATCCAAATTGATCTTATGGAAAGCGTGAATATTTCTAAATCCAACATTACAAGCTAATTCAATTTGGGATGCATGATATTCTGAATATGTAGATAAAATTAAATCAAGATCTTCTCTATTGTAGCACTTAAAAAGATTTATGTAGTCAAGTATGTGAGTAAATTCGTGAAATAATTTTGCCTTTTGAAATTGCTCAGATTGATTAAATAATTTTGAGCAGTAATATAGATTAGCAGTTTCTAATGTGATTTCATCAGAATTTATATGCGCCAAAGTGTCTATAATATTATCATTTTCCAATATTGGAATTAAATTGGGAAGAACATTATCTTGCAAATCCATATACAATTTATATTCTTCATAAAATTTAAGTATTTTATCTATCATATATGTCTCCTTTGAAAATATAAGCAAATATGAGGTGAAAAATATGGACAATAAATTATTAGAAATTCAACGCAATATTGATAAAATTAGAAAAAGTTCTGTTATTCCTGTTTGTGAAGAAAACGAAAAGGAACAAAAACAGATGTTTCAAAAATTATTAAATCAATATCATGAGAAAATCAAGTAATAAAAGTTCCTAAATAACTATTTATATTTTACCATATATTACATGAAAGAGGTAGTCGGAACATAAATTTACAACATTTTAGGAAAGGAAATAACAGAATGATTTTATATAAACAGGAAGTAATAAACAAATTAGCTGAAAAAACCGGGTTGTACAAAAAGGACGTACGAGCAGTGCTTTTGGCATTAAATGAATTGGTATATGAGGAAATGGATGCGGATAATACAATTCTGCTGAAGAACCTCTTCAAAATTGAGCCAGTAACAGTCAAGGAAAGAAACAGATATGACATTGTAAGGAATCGTACATATCTGGATAAAGAGCATAGGAATGTAAAAATTACCCCTAGTACAAATCTTATTGACAGCGTAAAGAAAACAGAAACAGAGGATGGATAAATGGTACATATTCAGTATCAATGATAGTTCTTAATAAAAAGATGGATATAGGTGTATTTGACACAGAGAAAGAAGCACATACTGGATTCATAGATGGTAAGATTGATTATGTTTGTGACCTTGCAGAAAAATGTAAGGGCAGAGTGCCGGATTATGTGTATGAAGGTATGCTGAATTATAAAATTGAAATTGACTAATAATCGGAGGTGGCAGATTTAGTCCTGCTGCCTCTTTGCAGTTTATAAGGAGAAAAAAGGAAATATGGCTTATATAAAGGTCAAGGATAGAAGAAGATTTGAACGAAAAGAGTTCAGAGATTACATAAAATTATCAGACGATAAAGTGCTTGACACAAAGAAAAATAATATAGATTTACTTGGAGATGATGAAGTGTTTGTACAGTTGGAAGATACACAGCATTATTGGATTTCAAGTCATGGTAGACTTACGAACAATATGAGGAAAGATAAGACATTCTTTTTTCATAAGATGGACAGTGGTAATCCAGAGAGAAGTGTGCATTGGACGATTGTAACTTATGATATTGATGGAACTGCTTTACATGAAGAGACAAGTCCAGAGATACTTGTAGCAAAGTATTTCTTAATCAGACCAACAGGATGCAATAAGATATGGCACATAGACGAAAATATGAATAACAATTACTACAAGAATCTGATTTATGTATCTGCGGAAGAGTATGAGTTATTGAGAAAGCACGTCAAAATAGTCGCAGAGCTTGGAAGAGAGCAGGAATATTATGATTATAATACTGTAAAGGGCAATCCAGCTTATAAAATTTATGAGGGGATTTATGCAAGGTGTTATGGTGGTAGTTCGTTATTTGTAAATCAATGCTACGATGATGCTTATATGTGTGATGAGTGGAAGAATAGCAGAGATTCTTTTGCTGAATGGTATTCTGCTAACTATTATGAGTGTGGTGGTGAGAAAATGGCAGTTGATAAGGACTTATTGTGTCGTGGTAATAAAGAGTATGCACCAGATAAGTGCTGTATATTGCCTGAGACTATCAATTCTGCCTTGGCAAGTGCTACAAAGAGAAGAAGCCGTTATAAATCAGCAAAGGTTTATGCTATCGGTGTTGATTATGACAAAGCAAGAGATAAGTTCTATGCAAGGATCACACCATTCGGGCATGACAAACAAGTTAAGCTGCATTATTGGAACACAGAGGAAGAAGCATTTCAAGAGTACAAGCTATTCAAGGAATCAGAGATTAGAACATTGGCATTGAGATATAGAGATAAGATACCAGACAAGTTATTTGATGCATTGATTAAATATGAGGTGCGGCCTTATAGTCCGTATGAGGAAAGATAAAATCTAGGGCATATTGGATATTAGGTTATCCGGTATGCCTTATAGAAGCATGTTTTGAAAACAAATAAAGAATAAAACCGATTTTGTATGAATAAATTAAAAAAGGCGGTTTACTATATTGTAAAAAGGAGTTATAATGTTAAAACAAATATGGAAAAGAATTGGACAGGTATTTATAATGATAAAAAGAATATTAACATTAAGAGTTGTATTTGACAATATTTTAGGGTCGCAAAAATATAAAAAGGAGACAAAGATACCTAAAGAAAGTATATGCGTTTTGGGAATCAGCAAGTTGTAAAGCGATAGATGAATATGATCAAATGTTTAAAAAAATTACTTATTAGATTACACGAATGGGTACAAAAGAAATGGTTGATTGTATCTGTTTTGATGTCTACTTCTAGTATATGGTTTTCGTTAATATTGAGTTTTGGGGGCGAAAAGCTACATTTCATAGTTACAGATGCGAGTGGGAAGAGACAGTTTACCTTTTTGGGGGCGATTCTTACAATCTTAGTGGTTGGATTTTCGTGTTTATTGGCAATGGCACAAAGATATTATGAATACAGTAAACTCAATAATGACAAAGATAAAAGAAAATTGGTTGTTTTAGAAAATGTGGATATAGAAACAAATAAAATATGTGATAATAAATATATTACATTAAAGAAACGATTGTGGAAAATAAAAAATGGGGAAATAGTAGATATTCCGCAAATAGTAAGTAACCCGTGTGAGCAATTGAAACACATTTTAGATAAAATGAATAATTGCTTGTGTAAATTATTGTATCAGAAAGAATATAGTATAAATTCAGATGAATTATACATAAGCCTATACTATAATTTTCCGATGGAAAATAATGTATGGAGACAAGCGGATAGTCTCTCTCCAGAAAAAGGATTAACTATTGATGAATTAATGGATGAAAAGTCGACTTTTTTTAAAGTGTTAAGTTCAAAAGAGCCATTTTTGTTTTATAATAGTAAGGAGCAAGCAAGAAAACTGGATAGTTACATTAGAGATGGAGAAGATCGCATAAATGAGAATGATGAATTAAAAGGTTCAATTGCTTGTTATAGAATTGTTGTCAAAGAAGAAAAACAAGAGTTAATAAAAGCTGTATTATCAATTACAACATATAATAAAAGATTTGTTAGTAGCGATAATAAAAAAATCATCGATAATGTAAAGTTCAATATGGATGAGTATATTTTTAAACCATTTATCAAGCGAATAGATATAGAATTATGCTTGTTATACTTAGCCACGTTATATAATGATAAAATAAAGGGAAGCGGGAAATAATCCGAGTCCCTATTTTTTTACCATTTTCAGATATTGCTACTGTTGCATTAGTTTAGCACATCATAGCTACTTAATTCTACAGGTTTAAGAGTACCCCCACCTATGGCATATATGCTTGCTTAAATCAATGAATTTGAGGTTGATTTGGCTTTGTATATTCGTAGGCTATCAAGTTTACCTATGATGTATTTTGAAGCGGATTTGGTGCGATTTTGATTGATTTTCTCTAAGGATATGAGGAGGTTTTCTTGTGGGTAAAACAAAAAAGGAGTGATTATTATGATAAATGAAAAAATGATTGAGGATTTGGTGGAACTTGGTATATATAAATCAAGATCACTAGAAAAAGAAGAATATGAAAAACTATCTGCTAACAATTCAGATGAATCGAAGATGTATATTACTGGTTCTTATAGTAATGATACAGAAAATGATTTGATGAAGTATTATAAGGAAATTGACACAAATGGTTTATCAATAGAAGAAGTGATGCTACAACTAGATATTGAAAAGACAAAGAATATTAAATCAATAAAGAGTATGGTAATATTTTTTGTTGTGGTTGCCGTTATATCATTGATTTGTATATTCTTTTTTGGAATGTCGTTGTCAGAAGCATTGAATCAATTATAAATCCTACAATAATTCCAATAAGCGAATAGAAGATATGGCTATCAGTCGATCATATCTTTCTCTTTTGGCATTGATTTCTTTGTGGAGTAATTTTCTGTGTGCTGATATATATTTGATTATGATATATTCCATAGTGTGCATCCTTAATGTTCCATGCTAAAGGGTTCGGAGTCAAATGGATCTGGTTCATTGATTACTTCATGCGGTAGGAACATTTCTGTATAAAGTAATTCTTGAGCATATAGAGCTTCTTGTGTGTACCGATTCAGAGAGCCACGTTTGAGAGAGGGCAAATAATTCTTCATGGGATAGTTGCTTGATTTGTGATTTTGTCATTGTAAAATTCCTCCTTTGAATGGTTGTTGTTTTGCTTTTCAATAGTTACGCAACGAGAAGCGGAAAAGGTGAAATTTTTCTTCTCAAAATTTATGTAATAAGAGTTGCAAAAGGTCGAATATTTTTAGAAAATATCGGAGAGGTAAAAATCAGAAGTCGGTCTGTGGAACAACCAACTACAGGGCGGTGGAGAAAAACAAAGTCCTTTTATTGTTTTAGTACCCCGACACACAATATCCTACTAAAACAGTAGGAATACATAACAATAAAGAACAGTATAAAAAAAGGGTGTAACTTCAACGTCTACACCCTTTTATTATATCTTTCTGTATTCTGTTATGTGTTTATTGCTCTAAGTCTGTAAGATGTGGCAAGTCTGCTATAATATCATTGTAACTTTTACCATTTGGGTTGTCTAACTGTTTTCCAATGTCTCCGAGTTCAAAACAAATATAGTCGTACTTATCATAGTACCAACCGCATACATCATCAAGCGGTATGCACTTATCAAGTGATATATAATTATCGGGGATAACTTCAACCTCTTTTGTAATGGTCTTTGTGACTGTTCCCGTTTTTGCTTGTGTAGTTCCTGCAATGTAAGAACATACCGACATAATAACGATAGTTGCAATAGTTCCGATTGTTTTAATTGATTTCTTCATAATGTTTTTATCTCCTTTTCTTTGTGGTAGGGTGTAGAGGCATAGAATTTCCAACAGATGTAAAAGAACAGCTTTTTGAATATGCGAATCTGATCGGTGAGGAAGAGAAAGTTAGGACTCTGGTAAGAAATCTAGCAGATGCAGTGATCCAGGCAGATGAAGAAGGGGTAGAGGATCTACTGGATGATGCAAGAATGGATATTCAGGATCTACCAGATCCAACCATAGGTAAGCTGGAATTACGTGATTATGGATATACAGCAGAAGACATGGTGCCGCTTAGAAAAGAAGCAGCTTTGGATTATCACAGAATGGGTTCTAAGATTTATTGCCTGGGCAGCGATGGCAGCAAGGGAGAGTATGCAAGTAAAGAAATGATACAGGCGCATGAAGGTCTGTTTGGCATGGAATCGCAGATGTGGGAACGGATAGAGGAGAATGACCTGGATTATGCCGATGAAGATTTTGGAGCATTTCAGGAGCCTATGAGTGTCATTGAGCAGGAAGAAGCACTGAAATTATACGATGCCGGAGCAGATATCTATCTGATCACTAATTTTTCATCACCAATGTATGTCACGGAACGCATGGAAATTGAACGAGGACCGGAGCATTATCAGATGTCTATGACAGAACTGGAGCGTTTCCGTAACCTGGAATGGGAAATGCAGAAATATCCGCAGATTCAGTCTTTGAAAGAGGCAAACCTGTTGTTAGGAACAAGGCGAACCTTTGGTATTTATCAGATCAAGGACGATTCACCGGGCGAAAACTATGCATTTATGAATATGCGCTTTATTGAAAGTCATGGTATGCAGATAAAAAAAGAAGATTATAAGCTGGTCTATGTTGGGGAATTATCGGGAAATATGTCACTGCATGATATTTTTGAAAGGTTCAACATTGATAGACCGGAAGATTTCCGTGGGCATTCCCTGTCTGTCAGTGATATCATAGTTCTGAATGACGGGGAAAAAGTAACCGCTCATTTTGTAGACAGTATCAGTTTTGAACAGCTGGATTATTTCCTGAATCTGGAAGAACAGGTTCTTAGTGAACTGGCATATGAGGTAGGAGAACGTTACTTTGCTATTCAGAGAACAGAAGAAGGATATGATTATTCGTTTTACGATGAAGATTTTCGTCTGATGGATGGTGGCGTCTATGAAAATGATCAAATTTCTATTGAAGAAGCGGCAGAGGAACTTCTGGAAGACGAAGGCTGGACTGGAGAACGCATCCGTGGAGATTATGATCAGTTGATGGAAAAAGTAGAAGAAATGGATGAAGTTGTAATGGCAGAGATTCAGAAAAGCCAGGGCGAATATAAGCCTTTGGCAAAGGTGGAGGAACTGGAAGAGGCGAATTATAACATGATTGATAACGTCCTTAATAATATGCCACCGAAGAAAGAGCCTTATCTGGAATATTTCGCCACAGAATGTGATGAGTTCCATGATATGGGAGCTTATGAAAAAAGTACCGATGTTAATCAGATTGCTGCGGTCTATGAAAAATATAGGGAGAATCCTAAAACTGCGTATCTGGGATGCTCAATGGGAATTATTTATCGTGATCCGGAAGACAGTTACTATGATGAAGCCGAATTTGCGATCGTTAAAGGGAATACCGTATTCGGAGATCTGATGGATGATGTTCGATTTTATGGAGAACTTGCACTGGTACGGGAAGGGATCGAGAAAATTCATGAAGCATTGCCGGACTACAAGTATGTACCGATGAGGGATGTTCGAGAAGCAATGTATCCTGAGAAAATGACCACAGAACAGCTGGCAGAGGCACTGGATGAGATTGCAGAAGCTTTTGATCCGTATGAGTATCGAGATAATGTGGAGAGGGGAGAAAATACGGTGCAGGAAGTAATGCTGGATTTGAGAAGTGGAAATATTCATTCCTATATTTCATATCTGAAGGATATTGTAGACGAAGAATGCGATCTGTCTGTTCGTGCAGGAGTATTGATTGAAAGACTGAAAGCCTATGAACCTGAACTTCCAAAGGATATGGAACCAATGGTGTATGTAAACTATTGTGAAGAAAGTGATCTCATGAATCCAAGATGTCAGAAGCTGTCTGAGCTGGATGCAAAAACAGCAGAAATGGATAAAGAATGGTATGCAAAACGTGATCCGAAGACAGAGGAACCTACAAAAATTGCAAAGATATATGTGACTGTATATTATGCGGAAAAAGGTGAACAGATGCTGCATCATTTTAAGAAGTCAATGGATATTGGAAATGGACATGGCGGTATTGTGAGTCAGTTGAAGTATGATAATGAAATGAAGCTTACAGATGAGTATTGGATCAATTACCAGAAAGGCAAAGGAAGTGAAGAGTTCCAAAAGTATATGGAAGATCTGACAGACATGCAGAATCATGTGCTTCCGTATCTGCAGAGTTTTTGCAATCTGGAGGAAAAAGGTGTGAAGGAGAGACGAGAACAGCAGATAGCAGAAAGATATGAAGGAAGAGCAGATGAGAGGGTAACAAGTACCGAAGCGAATGAAGTTGTTAAGGATGTAGGAAAAACAGATAGAAAACCGGCACAGCAGAAGCAGGCGGTAGATGGAAAAGATAAGAAATTATCCATTCATGAACGGCTTGAGATCAATAAGAGGATTATTCAAGAAAAGCAGGGAAAAGATAAAACGGAGAGAGGAGTTGATTTGGGTGTAAGGACAGTGTAGAATAAGCAGAACGAGTCGGAGGTCATGGATGATAACGTGGCTTCCGGCTTTATTGCGTATTGTCGGAAGAATTATAAATGGTATAATGAATGTAAATGCGATAAAAGAATGTCGCCTGTTATGCGACTTCCAAATGAGAAAAGTGTGTTATTCTGAGATCAAACAAGAGGCTAATAGAGTCAGGAGGATGACATTATGAGTAAAAAAGGATATAGCAGACCAGGATTCTTTGGATCCATAAACCATTATGATGCAAACGGAAAAAAGTAGGCGAGAGCAGACCAGGATTCTTTGGTGGTATGAACGACTATGATGCAAATGGAAAGAAAATCGGACATAGTTCGCCTTCCTTTTTTGGTGGTATGAATCATTATGACAATAACGGGCATAAAGTAGGTGAGAGTCGACCAGGATTCTTTGGCGGTTTAAACCATTATGATGACAAGGGGCATAAGCGGGGGCATAGCAATCCAGGATTTTTAGGTGGATTCAATCATTACGGTTAAAACTGCACAGAGAGCAGCACAAGCGGCAAGGGCTGCGGCAAAAGCCGCCGTGGTTACGGTAAAGGCGATTGCCAAAGCGACCGCACTTGCCATTAAAGCGATTATTGCCGGAACGAAAGCCTTGATTGCCGCTATCGCCGCAGGCGGCTGGGTGGCGGTTTTGGTTATTATCGTGATTTGCCTGATTGGTATGATCCTCGGCTCAGTATTTGGCATTTTCTTTTCAGACGAAGATTCCGGCACTGGAATGAGTATGCAGACCGTTGTGCAGGAAATCAATACCGAATACGATACCAAGCTGCAAGAGGAAAAGAACTCGGTATCCTATGATGTTCTTGAAATGAGTGGCAGCAGAGCCGTTTGGAAAGAGGTGCTTGCCGTTTACTCTGTAAAAACGAATACGGATCAAGATAACCCCCAAGAGGTTGCCACAATGGACGATGGCAAAAAGCAACTCTTAAAAGACATCTTTTGGGAGATGAATCAAATATCTTCCCGAACAGAGAGCAAGACCGAAACAGTTATTACCGAAACCGATGACGGACACGGTAATATCGTGGAAACTGAAAGCACGGTCACACAAACCTATCTGTATATTACCGTCAGCCACAAGACTGCCGAGGAAATGGCGGCGCAATATGGTTTTAACGAAGAACAGAAAGGCTACCTCGCTGAACTGCTTGCAGATGAAAACAATTACCTTTGGTCACAGGTGCTTTACGGCATTACAGGCGGCGACGGACAGATCGTGACCGTTGCACTCTCTCTGGTTGGCAATGTGGGCGGTCAGCCGTATTGGTCGTGGTACGGTTTTAACTCCCGTGTAGAATGGTGTGCTTGCTTTGTATCTTGGTGTGCCAACGAGTGCGGCTATATCGACGCTGGAGTTATCCCAAAATATGCAGGCTGTGTCAACGGAGTACAATGGTTTAAGGATCGTGGACAATGGCTGGATGGCAGCGCCGAGCCTGCCCCCGGAATGATTATTTTCTTCGATTGGGCAGACGAAAGTGGTCAGGATGGATTATCCGACCATACGGGTATTGTTCAAAAGGTCGAAAACGGCAAGGTTTATACGGTCGAGGGCAACTCCGGCGACAGTTGCCGAGTCAATGAGTATTCTATCGGTTATTACGAGATTCTTGGCTACGGCGCACCTGCCTATTAAAATACACAAGCCGCCTGCATTTTGCAGGCGGTTGGATTACATATCAGAAAGATATTGTGCCGGTTTGAAAACTAAAAGTCTCAAAATACAGACTTAATAATTGCGATTTCACTCTCAAAGTGCTATAATACAAACTATATTTGGGTGGAGGTGCGGAAATGAAAGTACGGTACAACAAACTTTGGAAACTTCTGATTGACAAGGGAATGAAAAAGAGTCAATTACGAGAAGCGGTCGGGGCAAGCAAAAGTACATTTGCGAAACTCGGAAAAAATGAAAATGTTACCCTTCCCGTGCTGTTGAATATATGCGAATACTTAGAGTGTGATTTTGGCGACATAATGGAAGCCGTACCCGAAAATGAGGTGTAGGATCAATGAACAAGAAGATTTTAATTGTGGATGACGAAAAAGAAATCGTTGATCTGCTTGAAGTGTATTTGAGTAACGATGGTTATTCAGTATATAAATGTTATAATGGGTTAGAGGCGATGAAATGTATCAAACAGTCGCAGATTGATTTAGCGATACTTGATATTATGCTGCCGGATATTGATGGTTTTCGACTTTGCCAAAAAATTCGGGAAAAGTTTTACTTCCCTATTATTATGCTTACCGCCAAAATTGAGGATAGCGACAAGATTATGGGGCTTACGATTGGTGCGGATGATTATATAACGAAACCGTTTAATCCTTTAGAGGTTGTGGCAAGAGTAAAGACGCAATTAAGGCGTTATCAGAGTTATAACAGTCCTAATTTGAGCCAATCCGAAGAAAAAGACGAGTATGACATCAGAGGTCTACTGATAAACAGAGTCAGCCACAAGTGCTACTTGTATGGCAAAGAAATAGCCTTGACTCCGTTGGAGTTTTCTATTCTGTGGTATCTGTGCGAACATCAGGGTAAAGTTGTCGCCTCGGAGGAATTATTTGAAGCCGTGTGGAAAGAAAAGTATCTTCGCAACAGTAACAATACGGTAATGGCGCACATTGGGCGGCTTCGGGAAAAATTGAATGAACCTTCAAAAAATCCGAAGTTCATTAAAACTGTTTGGGGGGTAGGGTATGAAATTGAATAAAAAAGAAAAAAACTATCTGCTCTCTACCTTGTTCAAAGGGTATGTAATTCAATGTGCGATTTGCTCTGTGCTTATTTTAGGCGGTACTTTTCTTTTAGGAATTATGGCAGAGGAAATTCTCCGCAAGTATGTTTTGTATTATTACTTGTATTACAGAACAGTATATCTTTATATAGTGGCTGTAATCGTGTGGGGTGGCTGTATTATATACATGACATACCTACTTTTGAAAAAAGTAGTCGCCTATGTGTACGAGGTACAGGCTGCGACAGGAAAAATGTTCGATCAGAATGTCAGTTACATTGAAATGTCCCCGGAGTTGAGTGAAATCGCCGCTAACATCAATCAGTTAAAACAAGAGGCTGAAAGTAATGCAAGGCTTGCAAAAGAAAATGAGCAGCGAAAAAATGACCTGATTATGTATCTTGCACACGATTTGAAAACACCGCTTTCTTCTGTAATCGGGTATCTTACTTTACTGCGTGATGAGTCGCAAATCTCAAAGGAACTTCGAGAAAAGTACCTTTCAATCACTCTTGGTAAGGCAGAACGGTTAGAGGATCTGATTAACGAGTTTTTCGAGATAACACGATTCAATATATACGATATTACATTACAATACACGAAAATCAATTTAACTCGCCTGCTGGAGCAACTTGTATATGAATTTAAGCCTATGCTCAAATCAAAGAATTTGCAATGTAATCTTTGTGTTGATGATGATATAATGCTTCGATGTGACGCAGACAAAATTCAGCGTGTTTTTGATAACCTTTTGAGAAATGCGGTTATCTACAGTTTTGAAAATACGGATATCACGATCAGCGCACAATGTCAGGAAGATACGGTCAGCATTATTTTTTGTAACCACGGCGATACTCTGCCGGAAGAAAAGTTAAACAGGATTTTCGAGCAGTTTTATCGGCTTGACGCAGCGAGAAGTACAAGCAGTGGAGGAGCTGGATTAGGTTTGGCGATTGCAAAGCAGATTGTTGAACTACACAATGGTACAATCGTTGCAGAGAGCCAAGAGGATCAAAACAAGTTTTCAATTACTTTGCCGTTGGCGTAGGAAAATTGTAAGAATTTGCATAGAAAAAAAGAGGAATATCTTACGAGCAATCAAGAAAATACGGGCTTCTGTTTTGGTACAATAAAAGTATCAAGATAGAGGCTCGTATTTTTTGTGATACAGCATAAGGAGGAATGATGAAGTTGCTAAGAAAACAAATGCTGCTATGTTCTATTTTGTTTCTTGTATTTACGCTATCTGCCTGCTCTGCAATTGGGCAGACAGACGAAAACAATCTTACAGATAGCGCAACATCCGCAGAAAAAACGGTATCAGTTGTACGAGGGACAATTACTCCAACCGTTTCAACGCAAACGACTATTGTTCCGGCAGTACCGTTTATTATTTTCTCACCCGAAAATGGCATATTTAATACAGCGGTAGAATTAGAAGAAAAAATCACTGCCGGGCAAATTATTGGAACTGTGAACGGCAAAGAATTGAAATCTCCGGTGGATGGTACAATTACCTCTATTGCCCCATCCAATGAAAGCGTACCGAGTAATTATCCCGTAGCGATAGTGCATTATACAGGATTTGCCCTCAATGTAGAGGCAGATAATTTTTTGAGTACCTTACCGGAGTATGCAGAGTTGAAAGCAAAATTTCAAGTATATGATGGTGTAGGACCAACCGATATGATTGCCGTGGTGTCGCCTGCCGCAGATGAAAATGCGTTTACGGGAATCGTGCCGCAAGAGGGCATTCTGCAATGCTTGATCAGTCAAACAGTCGATGTGAAATCGGGGCAAAGTGCAACGGTAGTCATAACGGCGACAACGAGAAATGATGTCCTTATATTGCCGTTGTCGGTAATAGCGGGTAGACAAGGGACGGGATTGGTTACTGTAATTACTCCGAATGGAGAAAGAGTGGAAACAAAAGTGACATTGGGTGTGACAGACGGAGCCAATATAGAAATACTGTCCGGCTTAGAGGAGGGCGATGTAGTTTCTGCTACTCCGCCAAACCTTGATCCGAGGGGGATTTGATAAAATGAAAGGAATTTCCGAAAAGACTTTAATCAAAATAAAGGATTTGAAAGCAAGCGTCAAATTGAATAATGGCGATATGCTGACAACAGTAACCAACGCTAATATGGAATTGCAACGAGGGCGCAGTTATGCCATTGTCGGAAAGTCCGGCTCAGGCAAAACAAGCCTTATATCCATTATTGGCTTGTTAAATCGGGAATATGAGGGCGAGTACCTTTATGATGGTATATCTATTTCTGCTTTGAAAGACCGTGATCTGTCTATACTGCGAGCCAATAATATCGGATTTGTATTTCAGAACTACTCTCTGATTAAGCACTTGCGGGTATGGGAAAATATCGAATTACCCCTACTCTATGCCAAAAAGTCGTTTACCGCCAAACAGCGTCACGAGATAATTACAGGCTTGCTAAAAAGTGTCGGCTTAGAAAGCAAGGAAAATGATTACCCAATCAATTTGTCCGGCGGTGAACAACAAAGAGTTGCAATCGCAAGGGCGCTTGCAGTATCTCCGGAAGCCATTTTATGTGATGAGCCTACGGGAGCGTTGGATAAAAAGACGGGAACGCAGATTATGGAACTGTTGCACAGCGTCGTAAAAGAAAATGGAATTATGCTGCTGTTGGTTACGCACGATCCTGATATTGCAGATACCTGTGATACGATTTTTGAAATGGATGGAGGGAGGATAACTTGTGCTAAAAATGATACTTAAAGACCTTCGTCTGTCTCCACTTAGAAGTATTCTGACAAGTGTTTCAATGCTTGTAGGCATTATCGCAATGCTTGGATCGGTATTAGTTGGTACGCTTGGACGGGAGTATTTGATTTCCGTAAACGCACAGGTATATGGCTGGTCACCTACTTACTCATTCGTGATAACGGAATCCGATTTTCACGATAGAAATAAAATGGAACAATTATTCCAGAGATTTGAAGCCATTGATGATGTAGCCGCTGTTACTTTTTCTATGGGAGAAGATATTCGATTTGCACCAATGAAAGATTTAACGCCAATACCGCCGAATGATGTTTACCAAAACCTGATGGCTTTTGATTTAGTTTGCACCACGGAGGCATATAGTCAAGTCTATAATCTTCCAATGACATCCGGTAGATGGTTAGAGCCTTCGAGTGAGGGCGGATCGCTTGAAGTGGTCATAAACAAAGAAGCTAAAAACTATTTTAATGATTCGCCCTATGCTGCAGGAAATGTAAAAAGCACACTTTCGTTAACCCCATTCAATATTGTCGGAGTAGTAAACGATGGCAGGGATTTTCCGACTATCTATGCGGATTCTGCGGCGATCCTCAATTTCGCACCAGCAATGTGGCAAGTACAAAATGCAAATGTGTATTGGCATCCCACAACAGGACTGACAATCGAACAGATACATTCTGCCCTTGGCGACATTTTGACTGATACCATTGGCGGTTACTGGGAAAGTGCTGGGCGGAGTGATATTGGAGATACCTATGATTCGGTATTGTCCATACTGCAATTAGGGCTTTTGGTTACTTCGCTTTTGTTGCTGTTTGTTTCCGTATTAGGGCAGATCAATATCGGACTATCTTCATTGGAACAGCGCACACATGAGTTGCTGATCCGCAGAGCGATAGGTGCTTCACGAACAAATATTGTGGCATTGGTTTTAGGCTCACAGTTGATTTTATCAATATTCGTTTGCTTTGCAGCTATTTTGATTTCGCTGATTTTGGTGCATTGTATTGGAGCGTTGCTCCCTGTGGATTCCCCGGTGGGAACACCGAGTTATCCAATCAGCGTTGCTGTTGTTGCAGTTGCTGTGTCTGTGCTTACAGCATTATTGGGCGGATTATTACCAGCATTGAAAGCAGCAAAATTAGAGCCTGCATTGGCTCTTAGATAATAAAACTCAATTCAAGGAGGAAACAAAATGAAACGAACAATCTCAAAATCCGAAAGACCGTACAGACTGTTACTGTGTGTTATGATTTCTTTGCTGGTGATTATGCTGGCAGGCTGCTCCACTTCTTCGGACTCCGACACAAACACAAGAGGTTTCACGGACTTTGCTACCATTGAAGAAGAATACCTAACGACCATTGAGAGTTTGAATTGGCCGGAGGGCTTTACGCCGCCTGATGCTTTGGAAGGCGAAGATACGGGAGCGTCTTTTCAGATAGGATATGGCGATACAAGAGCATCTAACCTTTGGGAATATTCTTGGATGCAGGAATGGCTTGATACTTACAATACGGATTCGGAAAGGGCGGCAAAAGCCTTAGCTGAACTCGAAAAAGCCTTTGATATGCCTTATATGGGAACAGATCGCTGTGATGACGCCACACGCAAATATCTTCGTGATAATATTGATAAAGCTAAGTTGGGAGATCCGTCTGGATTTACAGAGTGTATTCAGGCAAATTATGCCGATTAAAAATGGCACATAGGAGTTTTGGTGTTGGGAGGTGAGCACATATATGCAGAGAAAACGCCGTAAGAAAAAACGATTTGGAGTATTTTTGTTTTTGCTTGTAGTTTGTATCGGCATAGGTATAATGTTTGTGCCGTGGGCAATGCAGCCGGAAAATTTCAGAGAGGTAAAGAATAAAATAAATGGTTTTCTCTACAAAGAAGATTTTCCTGACTCTTATAATGCAAAATCGCTGATTTTGGTGGATTGTTCTGATGATGAAATATTTGTTTCAAAAAACGAGAACGGGCCACAAATTCCTGCAAGTTTAGCCAAGCTGTTTGTTATTGAGTATGCGTCAACTTTAGCAGACCTTGATAGTATCGTTGTTGCAGACTATGGTGCTATTTCACTCACGAAACCTGGCTCGTCTGTTGCTCAAATCAAGGAAAAAGAATACTTTTTACACAATCTATTTGCGGCAATGTTAGTACCGTCAGGGAATGACGCAGCTTATGTGGTTGCTGATTATTGTGGAGGATTACTTTCGCCGCAAGCAGAAAGCTGTCAAGAGCGTGTGAGGATTTTCATGGAGAACTTAAACCTGCATTTGCAACAGCAGGGGTACTTAGACACAGTTTTATATGATCCGAGTGGTTTTGATATGGAGGCACTTACCACCACTTTAGATTTGAAAGAAGTAGTATATCGGTTGTTGGAATACTCGTGGTTTAGAGAAATTGTATCTCAAAACACTTATACGGCAACACTGCCTGATGGCAGTACACAAATATGGCAGAATACAAACGCCTTCCTTGATCCGACATCCGAATATTACAACGAAAATGTATGCGGAATTAAGACTGGCTCTCTGTCTGACGACTATAACTTGATTGTGCTTTATCAGCAGCACGGAAAAGAGTTTTTGATATGCAGTTTAGGCTCTCAGTCCGATTCCTCTCGTTATGACGATGTGAATTTTATTCTGAAAACGATTGATGAATCGTATTATCTCACGCAATAAATCTTATGTTGTCCAAGACAAAAAAACTAACCAAGGGGGGTGATAATATCGGACGAATCGTAATAATGGAGTTCAAAGCACAAGACTCAACAGCCTTTGACGATATGCTGGCTTTTGTAAAACAGCACCCTGATTTTGAAAAATTAGAGATTTCATATGAGCCGACATTATCCCTTTCCGGCTTAGAAATCAATTTGAGCCGGCGCAGAGTTATCAATAACGGTCAGGAAATTGAACTGACCGTCAAAGAGTACGATATACTCTGCTTGCTCGCAGCCAATAAAGGTCGTGTTCTTACATACGAGCAGATTTATGATAAGGTGTGGGGCGAAATATCAGCAGGCAATGAAAAGGATACCGTAGGCTTTCACATTCGGAATCTTCGTAAAAAACTTTGTGATACAAACTCTCACTTTTCCATAGATAGTGTTCGTGAGATCGGCTACCGCTTTAACAGTCAGTAAGCAGTCCCTCGTAGTTCATAATGAATTGCGAGGGATTATTCATTTTCTAAGACGGTATGTCGGAATTTGATAAATCCCTGCAAATGTTGATTTTATACGACTGTTAAGAGCAATATCGTGTCTAAACTTGCGACTGGACTTTGCATTTTCTACGAGTTATCTTCGTAATATCTCGGCATTATACTACTGGAATGTTTATCATAAACAGGGCATGATTTATGGCAGAATGGGCAGTCGTTCTCGTGCCATTTATTAGGTCTTGCTTGGATACGAATATGTTTAACTCCATTCTTATCAGAGTAAAGATTACAATTTTTTATAACTGTGTTCTTGACATTAAGGACACTTTTGCATAATGTATTAACTGAAGCCACTTGTGAATACTCCTTTTGTGTTTTTCTTCGCAGTTAATACATTAAAGGACACAAGTGTTTTTTCAATATGGTGTTGTTAATTTATGGTGTTAGGCTTCCACCATTATGCCAGAAGCCTCATATAAATTTATTGGGAAGAGTTACCGATCAAGTTTTCTCAGAATCCGAAGAATGGGATATTGATACGGTGTCAGAAACTATTGCATCGGAATATGAAAGAGCAACGAATCTTTCGATAAATAAAGAGAAGCAGAATTTGCCAATAGAAGAAAAACGAACGATAGATGTTAAAGAAATACGAGAATGGCTGAACTTTATTATTACGATTATATCAGTTGTTTTGGGAGTTACGAATTCTTCAGCAACAACGATAAATAATTACAATTATACACAACAAGTCAATAATTATTACATCGTTGGAATGGGATATGATGCGAAGGAGCTAAATACGACTAAATATAGAATCGTTAATAGAGAATCTATTGTACGACTGAAGCATGACTGCCATTCGATTGTAATTGAAAAGCTTGAGGAAGGGAAAGTTGTTAGAATTATAGATAAATATAAAAAGTGGCGACAGATAATTTGGGAGAATGAAGATGGTGAAGAATGTATGGGGTGGATTCAAAATTATAGATTAACTGAGTTTAAAGTGCCTAGAAATAAATGATGTATATTTGATGAAATAGAATCTATAAGTGAAGGAAGTATTATGTGTGGTAGATATTATATTGATTCTGATATGGCAGATGAAATCGAAAAAGTAGTGCATGATATAGACCAACGGATCCGGCAGGAACATTTTGCAGGAGATATCTTTCCAACCAATGTAGCACCGATCATTGAAAAATCAGAACATGGATTGAAACTGGATGTTTGCAAGTGGGGATATCCATTGTCACAAGGAAAGAATCTGGTTATAAATGCAAGAGCAGAATCTGTTATGGACAAACCTTCTTTTCGAAATGGAATCCTCTATCACCGCATTTTGATACCGGCAAGTGGGTTCTATGAATGGAATCGGTTAAAAGAGAAAAATACATTTTCCAGATATGATGCACCAGTATTGTATATGGCTGGCTTCTGTGATTGGTTTGAGAATGAACGACGATTTGTGATTATGACTACAGCAGCCAATGAATCTATGATAAAAGTACATGATCGTATGCCGCTGATATTGGAAAAAGGACAGCTGAAAGATTGGTTCGATGACAGGAAAATGGAGCAAATTCTGCATCAGGTACCGGTTCAGCTAAAACGAGAGGCAGAATACGAACAGCAGAGCTTATTCTTATAATGGTTCAGAGGAGAAATAGAAAGATGCAAATATTTGTTGATGCAGATGCCTGCCCAGTGGTTGCGATCATTGAAAAGATTGCAAAAGATAATAGTGTTCCGGTAATGTTGTTGTGTGATACAAACCATGTTCTGTCATCGACTTATAGTAAAGTTGTTGTTGTCGGTGCAGGAGCAGATGCAGTAGATTATAAACTGATTAGTATCTGCCATAAAGGAGATATTGTCGTATCACAGGACTATGGTGTGGCTGCAATGGCATTGGGAAAAGGTGCTTATGCTATTCATCAATCAGGTAAATGGTACACGGATGATAATATTGATCAGATGCTAATGGAACGTCACCTGAGTAAAAAAGCCAGAAGAAGTTCCCGTAAATGTCATGTCAAGGGACCGAAGAAGCGGACGGAGGAAGATGATGAAAGATTCGCTCAGTCTTTTGAAAAAATGCTTTTGATGGCACGGGAGAAAGAAGGCAGATGAGGAATTGTAGATGCAGAGGAACGACAGAAGCTATAAAGACTTAAAACAAAAACAGAAGAGTGCAATAGCAGATAAAACATACAAAATGCACTTGAAGTTTTATCTTGAGAATCAGCGAATGCCGGATGCTACTGAAATGAATGATATATGCAAAAGTTTGTTTACGGCAGTTCAATCGCTTGCTCCTAAAACGGAATATGAAGAATTTTATAAAATTGTTGAAAAGCGTGAAAAGAGTTATGAAGAACGTATCCTGAGAGACATTCAGAATGGAATTATAATAGAAACACTTATGGCAAAAAAACATAAGAAAACGCCGGAAGAAAAAGCAGCTGTTGCGAAACAAAAGAAGCAGCAGAGGCGAGCAAGACGGAAACAAGAAACAAGAGATAATCTGGCTAAAGAAGAAATCTTGCAAGATGACAGATTTTTCGTTATTGCCGGTTATACCTCCGGAGGTGCACCGTATGGTGTCACCTGGGAGGAAATGGGTCTGAAACCTTGGGAAGATTTGGAAGAGAATAATTGAGTTGTCAGTGCAATCTTATTTATCTCTTGTGACAGAAACAGGTTCCCGTTTTGCCGGAAGTAAGTCTGAATTGATTTCAGGAGCATCGAGCAGCACAGAGAAATTTTGCTGAATGATATCCAGTGTTTTCTGCTTTTTCTGTAATTTCTGTTTTTCCCGGATGGTAGCAGCTTGTTCAGATTCAAGATTTTCAATCCGCTTCTGGATTTTTTCAGAGCTAGGGATTTTGGTAACACCGAGATCCTGAAGCTCTTTTTTTAGTGAATCGTGGAGTTGGTATTCTGCCAGATGCTTGGAACGGTATTCTTTTGGATTTTTTGCAGATTTGCAATCTTCTATCACTTTACGGCAGAGCCGGTAAGAATCACAGTGTTTCTGAATGACTTTCTGCGTGCTTAGCTCACTGGTGATGTGTGCTATTCTCTGATCAGCCGCTTTAACAGAAGCATCAACATCAGAAACATGCTGCCTGAAATCCTCATAATTCAGTAGGTTATTTTCTGAAAGATAGTTGAAGGTGCGGGCTGCCTCTTTTAGATTATTGAGTTTTGCCCAATGTTCAAATCCTTCTCGATTGCCAGTCGTTACATACGTGGAGATATTGATATACAGGCGAGCTTCTCTGGACAGATGTTTTGGAGTTTTCACTTTGCTACGATTTTTAGCTAAGCGGATGCGGACGTTTTCTTCCGTATAATAACTTCCCAGAGATTTCATATAAGTGAAATTTTTTTGTTCCGGTGCACGGAAAGAAAGATGCTTTCCCTGCCGGACTTCATATCCAGCTAACTGCATTTTTTGTAGAAATTCCTCATAGTTGATGGAAGTCCAGATTGCTTTATCAACTGCAACACGTAGCTTGGCTTTCCAACTGGTGCCACGATGATATTCCATGTTCTCTTTATAGCTTTTTCCTTTTTCTCCGGTTGGCATACTGGTGGCAAGTCCATTTTCCAGGCAGATACGATTACTGATTCTGCAGAGTTTATGGTAGCTCCGCTTATTGGAAACATACTTGTGATGATCAACAAAGCTTGCAGCGTTGAAGATGATATGGTTATGAATGTGCTTTTTATCAACATGGGTACTGATCACGTATTCATATTTTCCTTTCAGTACTTCGGCTGCAAATTGCTGTCCTAAGCGATGGGCAGTTTCGGCATCAACTTCTCCAGGTTTAAATGACTGGATCAGATGAAATGCCAGGTTATCACCTTTGTCCATTCCATTCTTTTTTGCCATTTCTCTAGTCATGGAAAATTCGAGATCAGCAGTTTCCGGGGAACAGCCAAAACTGGAAACCAGCAGTTTTTCATCAGTCTTGTCTGGATTCGTGATATAGTCCAGAGCTTTCTTGTCTGTTACTTTAATGGGGAAGATCTTAATATATGCCATAGTTCTTTCACCATCTCTTTCAATTCTTGCATTTCTTCCGGATATAGATCTCCGGTGGTATTTACCTTTTTTGCAATCTGGTTGATATTTATGCCAATCTTGTGCATTTCCTCATACTGTTTCTTCAGAGGAGTTGTATCTGTGTTGACGATGTAGCCGTCGATTGCCATCTTACGCAGATAAGCTCCCATGTTCTTGGTTTTTGATTCTATCATCTTCCTGCGGATTAGCTTTCGTTCTTCTTCTGTGACATAAAAATGAATTTCTTTGTTTCTTTTTCTTTCAGCCATTAGCAGTTTCTCCTTTCTGAGAGGGCAGTAGTATCGTTGCTTTCAGCGTTTTTCAATTCAGGGCAGGGTACCCTAAATTAGGATTTTCCGGAAGTGTATCCTCACTTCCTGTCCTTGCTGCTGTTTTACCCCTCTATTAGTTAAAGTCAGGAGAACCGGGAAAATGCAAAAGAATTTGGCAGGTAGTACGGGATACGAAAATGTGGTATGATTATGGGCAGGATATCAGAAGAATCAGGAGTTGAAAAGATTGTGAAGACGGAAGAAATCTTTGAATACGTGCAGAAACAGTACGGTACAGTTCCAGAATATTTATGGAGTAAATCTCCAGACAGTGTTGTACTTCGTCATAAAAATGGAAAATGGTATGCAGTATTCATGACAGTTGAGAAATCTAAGTTGGGATTAGAGGGAAATGATCTGGTTGCCATCATGGACGTAAAGTGCGATCCAGAAATGACCAGCATGATTATTCAGACTTATGGATTTTTACCAGGATACCATATGAATAAACAGCACTGGATCACGATTTTACTGGATGGTTCAGTCAGTGAAGCGAAGACATTGGACTTTTTGGATATGAGCTATGGGGAATCGGTAATGACAGCCAAATACAGACCTGTAGAATATGGAAAGGAGTATGATGTTGTCAATAATCCTGATAAATTTCAACTATATATAGATGGAAAAAATGTAGAAGAATAACACGGTGAACTTTTTACACCGAAATATGTACGATTCCTGTTATGGTATGAACTTACAGGGATGTATTGCGGATACTTTGTGAACTTTATCCTGATACAATGATTATGCTGAAGAAAGAAGGCATAGATAACTGAATATTAGATAAGAGACGAAAGCCTCAGTAGTTAAGAAAAAACTACTGGGGCTTTTTTTCGTGCCTGAATTTCGCAGCCAATAACTGCGGGCGTGTCCCGGCAGGATAAAGGCGGAGCAGGCATGAGCCAAAACAGAGGTCCACCTTCTGGATTTGAAACAAGCAACGAGATTTCAAATTCAGGAGGAACGGATATGTATATTGAACACCCATATTTTTACGAAGGAAAGTACTACGCAAATATTGATGGAGAAATGATCGAGGTTACAAAAGAAGTTGCGTATGCGATGAACAATTTTTACAGAAGCAGCAAGGCAAAAAAAGTTGAGATTAAGAACGAAGAGGGGAAAGTCGTGGATAAGATGCTGCGGGAGGTGCCTTACAGTGGGCAGTCCATTGATGGAGAAGGATTCATGATTGAGGATTTCCCGGATCTGAATTGCGACGTGGAGCACAGTGTACTGACGAAAATGGAACAGCAGGATATCCACAAAGTGATCAATCAGCTGAACTCCGAGGAACGCATGATTATTTACGGCATTTTCTTTGAAAACAAGACACAGACACAGATGGCAGAGATTATGGGAATTTCCAGACAGATGCTGTCATACAAGCTGAAATCCATTCTTAATAAGATGCGTGAAATGTATATGAATAAATTTTTTTAAAAATTTTTTCAAAATCTTTTGCATCTGCCAAAGTCATTTGACTTTAGTAATTAGAGGAAGTTAAAGGACTTCCTAAAATGAACCATGATAACTGAATATTCAATAATAACTGACGTGACATTTCATGCAGAGAGCACGAGGAAGATGCCGCTATAGGATTATAAGACGTAAGAAACTTTTTTGAGCTAATAATACTGCGAAAAAGCACTGACCAAAGCCAGTCGGCAGGCTGGTGATGCGATGACATGTGTGAGATGCGATACACTTGCAGACCCTGAGAAGTCTGTAACTGGTAAACCTATGAACTGCTGGAGCCTGGAAACGAGAGTTTTTGGGTTGTGGTCCGGAGTGTAGCATCCGGACAGGTTATTATTCCCTTCCTGCAGATGCAGGAGTAACGATTCGGGGGATCGAGGATAAATAGAATCGAGCGAGCACTGTTTAATAATCAAATTGGCTATAGAGGTTATGCGGCAGAGGTTTTTATATTGAAAGCAACTCTGCCGTATTCCTGTGGAGCCAATATAGCGCTATGGATGCTTTACAAATAAAATCAAACAGATTGGAGAGAGGACAAGTGACAATCCGAAGAGGAGATATTTTATGGGCAGATCTCGGTATGTTTCCTACAACATCTGTTCAGGGTGGAGTACGACCGGTGATCGTGGTAAGTAACAACAAAGCTAATACATACAGTTCAGTCATTACAGTAGTTCCGCTGACGTCAAGAATATATAAGAAGCGGTATTTACCAACACATGTATTTATCAGTAAGTACGATATGACAGGAATCCGAAAAGGAAGTCTGGCATTGGCTGAACAGGTTATGAGCATTTCTACAAAATGTATTATTGAGAAATGCGGAAGAGTAAATAAGTGGAGCCTGGATCGGGTACTGAAAGCAGTACGGATTCAGATGGGAATGGAAGGAGAAGGGCATGACTGCGGAAGAATATAGAAACTATCTGGAAACGGATTTTGATGATGTGGATCTGAAGGAATTGAAGGATATCCGAAAAATAAGGATTGACCGGAATCATACGAAGGAAAAAAGAATAGCTCAATATCTCAGACAGGTGGAAAATCCCTATCTTGTCTGTATAGGAAATGTAAAAGTGAAAATAAGGTTTGCAAACAATGGAGTATCTTTTGAAGATGCATTTGAGGAACTTTTGCTTTCTGTATAAAAAGTGATGGTAAAATCTGAAGAGTTATGTTAATATGGAGACGAGGAATTCAGGACTCCTCATTCATATCAGGACAAAATCGACTCACCCTCTGGGTTTTACCAATGTTGATGGAAAGGTAAAACTAAGGAGGATGAAGATGAATCAAATTAACAATTCAAAGAAAATCTATCATGCAGCCATTTATGTTCGTTTATCGAAAGAAGATGGCGATGTTGCTACTGCTGGAAAGCGTGAAAGCAACAGTATCTCAAATCAGAAAAATCTGATAAAAAATTTCCTAAAAGATAAAAAGGATATAGTTGTTGTATCAGAACGGGTGGATGACGGTTACAGCGGTTCTAATTTTGAACGTCCTGCATTTCAGATGATGCTGGAAGATATCAAAAAAGGAATTGTGGATTGTGTCGTTGTAAAAGATCTTTCCCGTTTTGGACGTGAGTATATTGATGCCGGAAAATATATCGAAAGATTATTTCCGGCACTTGGCGTGCGGTTTATTGCGGTCAATGATCATTATGACAGCCTGGAAGGGAAAAGTCAGGCAGACGAAATCGTAATTCCCTTCAAGAATCTCATTAACGATGCATATTGCCGTGACATTTCTATCAAAATAAGAAGCCACCTGGAAGTAAAGAGAAAAAATGGGGAATATATTGGAGCGTTTACACCGTATGGATACCAGAAAGATTCAGATAATAAAAACAAACTGGTGATAGATGTATATGCGGCAGATATCGTCAAAGAAATTTACCGCATGAAATTATCAGGTATGAGCCAGACAGCAATTGCCAATGCATTGAACAAACAGGGTGTTCTTTCACCAATGGAATACAAGCACAGTCTTGGAATAAGGATTCAGGATAATTTTAAAACACACGAACAGGCAGAATGGAGCGCCATGTCGGTAAAAAGAATCCTTGAAAATGAAGTATACACTGGAACTCTGGTGCAGGGAAAAAGAACAACACCAAACCATAAAGTAAAAAAATTGATGAAAAAGCCGGAGACAGATTGGGTTAGAATTGAAAAAAACCATGAGGCTATCGTATCAGAACGAGAATTTGCACTGGTGCAGAGATTATTAGGGATAGATACAAGGACTTCTCCGAACGAGGAAAAGGTATATCCATTATCTGGACTTGTGGTTTGTGGAGACTGTGGGGCAATGATGATCAAACGGGATGTTCCGGCAGGAGGAAAGGTATATGCTTACTATATCTGTTCCAGACATGCGGCTACGAAAGCGTGTGCAGCACACAGAATACCAATGGGTAAACTAGAAGAAACAGTATTGGAAGCATCATCTGGTTATAGATCCAGAAGCGGCTGAAACAGTGAAACTGATATTCACAATGGCGGCAGATGGGAAAACCAAAGGACAGATAGCAAAATATCTGAACGAAACCCATGTGCTTACATGCAGGGAGTATATGTGCAGAAAAGGTATAAAAATGCACAGAGAAAACGAAAAAGAAAAGAAACTCTGGTCAGTCACAACAATCTCAGATATGCTCAAAAATGAAGTGTATCTTGGAAAAATTATTTGGAATAAAAAGAGAGTGGCAAGAACAGGAAGCAATAAATTGGTTTCCAATGATAAAGAGGAGTGGATTGTTGTAGAAAATGCACATGAACCAATTATATCCGATGAATTATTCCGGAAAGCAAATGAGAAAGCGTTTACTAACCAGAAAAAAGTTCTTGCAAAAAGAGGAGTAGCCTGCCCTATTTTCTTTTGCCCGACCTGTGGAAGAAGACTTGGTTTTACCAGCAGAGAGACTGGGTATCGCTGTATGCAGGCACATATCAGTGGTCTTAGTGGGTGTGCGGAAAGTAAAATGGACAGGAAAGAAGCAGAAGAAACAGTACTGGATGCAGCCAGAAATATGGCACAATTCATTTCGGAAAATCTTGAGAAAAAGAAAAGAGAATGGCATAAAACAATTTTGAAAGAAGAAAATATCGCAACACTGAAAAGTGAAAAAAAGCGACTCTCGTCAAGAAAGATGAAACTATATTCTGATTATCGTTCAGAAGTGTTGGACAAGGAAGGGTATATGGAAGAACTGGAAAAAACGACTTCCCGTATTTTAGAAATCACTTTGCAGATAGCAGAATTGGAGAATGAGATTGCAGTAGCGAAGAAAAAATGTGATGAAGCAACAGAAAAAGAAATGGAAGTAAATGAGATTGCAGCATTGCAGGATTTTGACAAAATACAGCTGTCAAAGATTATTGAGAAAGTCTTTATTTATGAACCAGGTCGTATGGAGATAAGCTGGAAGATGGATGACATTTTCTACAAAGAAGAAAAAGCATAAACGGAATAAGATTGTTCGCAGGAGCATCACTGGATGAAAACAGTGGTGCTTTTTGCGAATTAAAAGCAAATTTTTTTTAGACTTATATTGACAAAAGCAGAACTTGCAGCATTAAAATGGGAAGATATTGATTGGAATAACATGGTTATCAATGTCAGAAAAACACTTGTATACCAACAATACGAAGGTGATGTCAAAAAGGATTTTCATTTTGAAAACCCTAAAACAAATAAAAGCACACGCAAGATACCAATTAATAGACAATGTGAATTAGCCTTAAAGAAACAGTTCATGAAAAAAAGAGCTGTAGCATCCAAACAGCCAATCACAAAAAATGTCAGGGAAGATTGTGCAGATTTGTTATTCACAACAAGATTTAATACACCTTTAAATTCTCAAATTGTATGTGATGCGATCAACAAAGTCATTGAAGAGATCAATCTAACAAAAGACTATTTAGATGAAATGGAGTCATTTTCTGCACATTGTTTTCGCCACACATTTGCCACCCGTTGCTTTGAAGCTGGTATTACACCAAAGACAGTACAAAAATATCTGGGACATGCTACATTACAAATGACAATGGATCTATACACGTCTGTTATGCCACAGCATATGGAGACAGAGATGAATAAATTTGCAGATGTACTTGACACCATCTCTCAATCGGGTGATAATCTTGTTGAAAAACAATACAAAAATACCATCCATAATGCTAAAATAACTGTTTTTCGTGGAGACTCAATGGTGGTATAACTGGTGTTAGTGGAGACAAATATTCAAAGAATGGCTTAAAATAAGCATTTGTGAAGTACCAATTGTAACAACAAGAATATCTTATTACGTATACCAGATAACCCCATATTTATGGACAGAAAAGGCGGATAAAAAGAAAGATGAAACAGCAGAATAAACGATTATTACTTCTATGTATAGCAGCTTTGTTGATATTGTTTATGGGAGCCGGGAAAAATACCGGAAATGTGCAGGCTGCGGAATCAGTAAAGAAACAGGAATTATCACAGGACGAGAACACACATACATTTTCAAATGCCAGTGACGGTTCCTTCCAATATGATTATGCAGTAAAGTCAGATTACTATAAAGGTATGGGTGTAGATGAGAGCACCGGACTGAAATATGCACTTGTCAGTTATGATGAGAAGCTGTGGGCGGTTGTAGTAACTAAGAAAAGTGAGTTTAATGGTTCCTATGATACCAGCTCTTATACAGGCAAGATGTCATTGAAATTTAAGCCGGCAACGACAAAGACCGTGCTTCGGTTTTCAAAAAATAAAACTGGAAACACAGCTCTTGAAAAATGCTTTTACTATAGTGACGATTATTCCATTCTGACAACCGGTTTTTCAAAGGATATATATTACATTGACGGAACACCGGTAAAAGGAATCAAGAAGGTAGCAGGAACGTATTATTTCTTCCGGAAAGGAAAGCGGGTGGATGAAACCGGCTGGTATCCATATGGAAGATCACAGGTATATGTAAAGGATGGAAAGGCAATATTCCGCTTTTCAGGAGATGCCTGTTATTCATTTACAAATGGCAAGAAACAGCGTGTAACGGATCGTTACATCAGCGTTAAAGGCACAGTGTACTGGTTTGATGCAACGGGTGCACTGGCACAGGGAATGAAACAGGCCGGCGGAGAATATTATTATCTGCGGGATGGTGTAAGCCGTCGGAACTATTATAAAAAGGTTGATCGTTATGGCTATTATTTTGGCGAAGATGGCAAAGCAGTAAGAGATACATGGGTAAATGTAAAAAATGCCATGATGTATTTTAATGCAAATGCACGTAATACAAAGACCTATTATCTGGATGGATATAAGGACAGCGAGCGGATCAGAATGTATAAGATCTACAGTAAAAACAAATGGAATTTTGTAACAGATGGCATTTATAAGATCGATGGCTCATTTGTATATTTTAAAAATGGAAGACATTATACATCAACCAGATGGTACAGCTCAAATGATACGACCATGTATTATATCCGAAAGGGAGAAGTGCTCTATAAACGAAAACAGTCCGGAAACGGATATGTGCTGTATCAGGCAAATGGAGTCAGATGGAAGAAAGTTTCCAGTATGTGGGCGCCATATAATAAAGGAAAAACCTTTTACTATGATAAAAATGGAACAAGTCTGTACCGGTATTTTAATGCCAGCTATTCAAAGAGCAAATACAGGAACACAGTATGGATCTATGATGCAGGAAGTTCTGGATGGCAGCAGGTAACAGATAAATTATTAAATATTCATTCGGATTATTATTATATACCGGAAGATGGCGTGATAAAGGCAGAAGAGGGCTGGCAGACCATTGACAAAAAAACTGCAGTCTATACGGATGCTTCCGGAAAAGTATCAAAATACATATATTATGACAAGACCGGAAAATATTCTATATACAGAGAAGGACAGAAGCTGGATCAGATCGTTCCGGGGATTGTTACTGTCCAGATCAATGGCAAGACGGTATATTACCTGATGAATGAACAGGGACAGAGTGTATCTGGAAGTCAGTCCGTGGATGGATATCTATATGACTTTGACAAATATGGACGTGCATATAGCAGACGACTGGAAGGTTCTGTTTACTGGGATACGGATGCATGGATGAAGCGCGTGATCCTGGCATATCTGGGTAAGACAAATATATATTGCAATGTATTTGTCGATCAGGCATTTGCACTTGCTGGTGGAGATGATCCATCGCAGAAACTTGCGGTTCAGTATACAAGTCCGGAAAAAGGCGGTATCCTGTTAGATCGGATGTATACCGGAACGGAATGGGGCGGTGCCGGAACTGTGACCGGAAAAGTTGTTCTGTCAGATGGGAAAAGCTGGATGAAACAGGATTCGATTCAGTTGAATTCAGATATTGTAGATTTCTCATATGATGCATTAACTCCGGGAGACGTGATCGTATATTATAAAAACGGAGAGACAGAGGCAAGCCATGTTTCCCTGTTTCTTGGTAAGTTTAAAAATGCGGCAGCGGTTAAGAAATATCTGATCCGGATGGGTGTTTCCAAACAGTTGGCGGAAGCCTGTGTCAAGGACTGGGGCGCTTATTATGATAATGATGGAACTTACTGGTGTATTCACGGTGGAATGGGAAGCAGTAGTCAGGTCTATATCAGTAACAGTACTTATTGTATTCCGGCATCCGGCAATACATATACATATGGAAGAAAGATCATAAATGTGATCGACTGATAATACAAAAGCATTAGAATGCGGATATTGCATGGTTGTATGTAACTTACAACAGCAAATTGTCCGTATCTAATGCTTTTTTAGATGTTTATTCCTCAGAAGATAATTCTTCCCACTGTTCATACATCGTGTTCAATTCTTCTTCTACAGAATTTCGTTCTTTTGTCAGATCATTTAACAGTGCAACATTTGTTGCATTTTCAGGAACCAGAAATTCTTCATCAATTTCAGCCAGACGGTTTTCAAGCTGTTCGATCTTGTCTTCCAGCTTTTTCAGATCATTTGCTTTTTTTCGAAGTCTTGCCTGTTCGGCTTTGTTTTCCTTCCAAGAGAGCTTTGCCTGGGATTCTGCCTGTTTTTCCTGAGAGACAGTATCAGATACTGGTGCAAATGCCTGCTTTCCGGTGGAAGCCGGCTGGGCTCTGTGGCTTTCGTAGTAATCATAGTTTCCAATATAATTGGTTAACTGCTTATCCTTTAATTCGATGATCCTTGTTGCTGTCTGATTGATAAAATATCGATCATGGGATACATAAAGGACTGTTCCGGTATAGTTCCGTATCGCTTCTTCAAGGATCTCCTTGGATGTGATATCCAGATGGTTGGTCGGCTCATCGAGAATTAGGAAGTTTGCAGATGAGAGCATCATTTTGGCAAGGGATACACGCCCTTTTTCGCCCCCGCTCAAGTCTGCGATCCGTTTGAACACATCCTCTCCGGTAAACAGAAAGGCGGCAAGAACGTTTCGGATCCTGGTATTGGTCAGGTCGGGATAGGCGTTGCTGATCTCGTCAAATACCGTATTGTTCATATTCAGGACCTGATGCTCCTGATCGTAGTAACCGATCTTGACACGGGAGCCTAAGATGACAGTTCCGTCATCCTTTGGAACAAGCTTGTTGATGATCTTTAAGATCGTAGTCTTACCGGTTCCGTTTCCGCCGATCAGGGCGACATGCTCACCACGTTTGATCTCCATATTCAGATCGGAAAACAGATTATACTGTTCAAAGGCTTTGGACAGCCCTTCGATCGTAAGTACATCTTCACCGCTGATAACGGATGGTTCCAGCGTCAGCCGCATTTCACTGTTTAATTCGGTTGGCTTGTCCAGACGTTCCACACGGTCTAACATTTTTTCACGGCTTTCTGCCCGTTTGATCGATTTTTCACGATTGAACTGCTTTAATTTTGTGATAACTTCTTCCTGATGCTTGATATCTGCCTGCTGGTTTAAGTAGGCTTTCATCATATTTGTCCGGATCTCGGCGCGCTTTTGAGAGAAGTAGGTGTAGTTTCCGTTATATACGGTGCTGTGTCCACGATCAAGTTCTACGACCTTTGTTACGATCTTATCCAGAAAGTAACGGTCATGGGAGACAAGAATCACACTTCCCTGATATCCGGTTAGAAAGGTTTCAAGCCAACTGATCGAATCCATATCCAGATGGTTGGTCGGCTCATCCAAGATGATGATATCCGGTTTTGTAAGAAGAAGTCTGCCGAGTGAAAGACGGGTTTTTTGTCCGCCCGATAAGGTATCGGTATGACGGTCGAAATCTTCTTTGGAGAAGCCGAGACCTTTTAATACTCCGGTGATCTCACTTTCGTAGGCATATCCGTTTTTATATTCAAATTCATGTGTATAGCGGTTATAGGTTGAGAGGGCGGCTTTCAGTTCGTCGCCAGTCAGTGTTGTCATATCCAGTTCCAGTTTGCGGATCTTATCCTGAAGCTCGATCACAGGCTTCATGGCATCCTCCATCACGCCGTATACCGTATCGTCATAGAAAATATCCTGATGCTGGGAAAGGTAACCGATCGTACGGTCTTTTGATAAAACAATCTGTCCGGAATCTGCTTCTTCTTCCTGCATAATGATCTTTAATAATGTTGTTTTGCCTGCACCATTGATACCAACGATCGCCATTTTTTCCTTATCTTCAAGATGAAAGGATACATTGTCGAGAATTACGTTGGTTCCGAATGCTTTACTTATATTTTGACAATCGAGAATCATAAGATTCCTCCTTATTTTCTTATATCATGTCAGATCTCATAACATTATATCGGTGTGTCAGGAAATAAGCAATATCCATTGAAATAGAATTTTAATAAAAAGGGAATATTTTCACATAAAATTTAGAAAAAGGTTATGTCATAAAAATTGACTGACAAGGGAATAAAATGGTATCATAACAGTGTATTTTTGTGCGCTTTTTACGGGTGAAAGTTATTTGAAAAGCAGGTGGTTATATGGAACGTAATAATGAGTCTCTGGCACTGATCAGTGACAAAGATATTCAGGAATTGAATGATATAAGAACGAAGCTGGAACAGACGTTGATGACGAAGCTCAGAAATGCCGGAATCTATTTTCACAGTATGTCGAGAGTAAAGACACTGACGTCATTACAGCGTAAGTTAGATACAGGAAAATATGGCACGGGAAAAGATGATAAGAAGATACAGGATCTGATCGGTATCCGTATTAATTTATTTTATACAGAAGATATCAGGATCAGTGAAGCACTGCTCGAAGACACCTTTATGGTAGATAATTGGTCAAAGACAGCATGGGAAGAGAACCGGTTTGAAGCCCAGAAGTGCAATGGTGTATTTAAGATCCCAAGCAAATATCTGATCAACATATCCGATCAGTTGTGGGAGCAGCCATTTGACCGGACCTTTGAGGTTCAGCTCAGAACGGTTCTGTTTGAGGGCTGGCATGAGATCGAGCATGAGATGCGGTACAAGTATAAAATGGATGAAGGCTTTGATGATAACAGAAGCAGTTTGTGGGATGGACAGGAAAAGGATGCCCGCATGATGAACAGCATCATCGCAAACCTAGAGCTGTGCGACTGGTCAATCGTGCAGATCTTCGATAATCTGGCAAGAGATCAGTATATCAAGAAAAACTGGGAAAATGCGATCCGAAGCAAATACCGGTTAAAGATCACACAGGATAAGATCAAGCCTGAGGTTCGTGCATATTTTGATGAACATCCGGAGGTCGTAGAGAAGTTCTGGGCGGTATCCAAGCAGCAGCTTGTAAATATTCTGCTGAATAAAAAATATCAGAAGGTATTGTCGCCGAATAGGGTAATCTACCTCATTAATAAAGAAGTGGTAAATGACGAATTCATATCAGCACAGCTTGACAGAGAACAGTTCGGCAGGGTGTTGAACAAAGAGATCAAGCAGGAGATCCGGCCGCTGGTATCGGATCTGGTATTTGACCAGACGATACGGATACGGGATGACGGATTTGACCGGGCAAGTGAGATCATATACGAATGGGCGTACCAGCATATCTCCCTGATATTCGGACAGATGCCAAAAAAAATGGAGTCTGTTTCTTATGAAGTGATGGGGTATAAGTTAAAGGTTGTTGCAGAGAAGGAATATTTTCTAATGGATATGCAGACGATCAGCAATGAAGAAGCCGGTATGATCTGGCATGTGGTTGCAGAACTCCGAAAAGAAAGCGATGGATTGTATCTGACCTGCCGTCATATCTGTGAGAATATCTATTCCAGAGAGCGCCGGTATAATCGACCGAAGTTTATGCGGGATATATTTAATCAGGTCGGATTCCTGGATGCGGGTGTATTTATGGATGAAGACACCGAAGCGGTTCCGATATCCGCGGACCAGCTTAAAAATCTTCTTTCGCATGATGGTAGAAGCCTTCCGGTGATCCTTGTAGATAAGCCGGAGCAGATTCCGGATTGGGCGCAGGATTTTGACGGATATACGATCAATGCAGAGGTTCTCTGTAAATCACTAGCTGGTATCTGTCATGTGTTCCTGGGAGATGAGAGCTGCATCAGCCGGATGCAGGAGATCTATGGAAATGAAAGTATTGATGGTGCAGTGTTCTACTGGGGCAGAGACGACGAAAGCCCTACGATATTTACACAGGAAGCTATTCGCAAAGCCTGTTTTGAGGAGGTAAATCACAGCGTCGATGAAGACGAGGAATACGAGAAAGCTTTCCGATATCGACTGCGAGAACTGGTCTGTCAGGAATTCCATTAAAAACCGGGTTGCAAAGATCAGAAAATGGATGTATGATTTGAGCGGAACAAATTTGAATGAAGTGGAGACAATATACAAATGGAAATCAGAGATATAAATGAAATACGGTCAGCGATCAAGTACATGGATTACAAGCCTGTAATGCTGGCAAAGTTTTATGATATTAAGAGCTTATTGTTCAAGGAGATCTTAGAGAACGAAGACTATTACAAGGTTGCAAGCATATTACCGAATCCGGGAAATGACAACAAGATTGTAAAATGTGTCAACATTCTGGATAAGAAATATATGGCAGGACGTGAAGTTGTAGACTGCACGAAGACACCGGGAGCAATACCGGCCGAAGCAGCAGAGGTTCTGAAAAGCATTCGTGCGACAGAAGATCCTGTATCCGTAAAGCTTTCCTTCGGTAAAGAAATGAAAGCTGAGATATATATGAATATTCCAAGAGGTAACAGCCTTACGATCTCAGATATGACGATCACACCGGAGACAGAGCTCACAGTGATGAATCTGTATAATACATATTATACAGAGGGCTTTACACTTGCACTTCACTTTGATGAGTTTGCAGTTGCGATCGAGCCATCTGCTTTAGACGGAATCAAGGGTCAGGGTGATGTATTTGTCTATGCGATGACGAAGAATGCCATTTATAAAGATTTTGGAAGCAGATATTTTGATGTAGATGCGATCCTGAAATATTACAGAGGATAGAAAAAGCTGCGGAGCGAGGAGCTTTGCAGACAGAGACAAAAAGAGAGCTGGAACCGTGGTTGGCAACAGCTCTTTTTATTTACGCGGGTGATGTTCCTGTGAATAAGTTTGCAAAGTGCGTTTAAGCCCGTGTTGGCTGTTTATATGGAGGAATAAATGCTTTGAAGAATAAACTTGCATTATTATCAGGTATATTGTGTATCGGTCTGGTAATTGCGTTTATCTTTTATACCGGAAAGGATAATCAGAAAAAGGAAGGGTATACGACGGCCGGATTTGCCATGGGAACCGCAGTTACGGTATCGGTCTATTCGGATCAGGGCAGACAGGATGCGGATGCAGTGATCGACTGCGTAAGCAGACTGGAGCGTGAACAGATCTCATGGCGGATAGAAGGCTCAGAGGTATACCGTGTGAATCATGAATATAAGGCAGGAGAGCCTTATGAGATAAGCTATGACCTGGCATATGCGGTCTTACAGGAAAGGGAGGTAAGCGAAGCGGGGGATGATCTGCTGGCACTCACGATCCGTCCGTTAGCGTCCTGCTGGGGTATCGAAGATGGGAAGAAAGAAGTACCGGAGACTCAGAAGATAGAAGAAGCCTGTTCGGTAGTTAACGATTCGAAAGTGCATATCGTAGATGAACAGGGAAAAGAGCTGACACAGGTAAGTGAGCTTTCAGAGGATGGAACATGGTATGTGTTGTTTGATGAAACAGGCTTAAGCCTTGATTTCGGTGCGATGGGAAAAGGCATTGCCTGTGACCGGGTGGCAGAAAGCCTTGAAGAAAATCAGGCGGAAGGCGCTTGCGTGGCGGTCGGCGGCAGTGTTTTATGCTACGGCGCAAAGCCGGATGGTTCCGGTTTCCGGATCGGTATTCGTGACCCGAGAGGAAATGAAAATGATATGATGGGAACCGTAGAAGTCCGGTCAGACAGGCATCCAGTCTATATATCAACATCCGGAGATTATGAGAAGTATTTTATTCAGGATGGAAAAAGATATCATCATATCTTAAATCCAAAGACCGGATACCCGGCAGACACTGGGACGATATCAGCGACAGTGATCTGTGAAAGTGGTGCATTAAGTGATGCCTTATCAACGATGTGTATTCTGCTTCCGGCGGATCAGGCACTTAAGCTTGTAAAAAGCTTTGACGCAGATGTGATCCTGATCGATAAGGATAAGAATATATATATGACCGAGCAGGCAGGAAAACAGTTCACGATAGCAAATGGAGACTATAAAGTAAAATGATAAAAAAAAGAGACATCATTCTGGCACTTGGACTGATTCTTTTAGGAATCGTCTGCTATGGAGTTATCCGGCTGGGTCAGAAAAAAGGCAGTCAGGTTATTATATATGAAGACCAGAAAGAGATTGGCAGATATGATCTGAATACAGATGCCACGAAAGAGATTCAGACCGCAAAAGGAATAAATATTCTGGAAATAAAGAATGGAATGGCATATGTAACAGAAGCAGACTGTCCGGATCAGGTATGTATCCGTATGGGGAAGATATCAAAGACAGGAGAGAATATCGTCTGCCTGCCGCATAAGCTGGTGATTCAGGTGGAAGGTGATGTTGGACAAGAATCAGAATATGATAATCGGTAAGATTCGTTCATAGTATAGCAGGAAAGGTATAATAGAAAGAAAAGATGGGCCAGAAACAAAAAACTTCCCAAAAAAAATCCACAAATAGAAAGGAACAGAAAAAGACGCACAACAGCGCAGGAACAATAGCACAGCTTGGAATGTTTATTGCGGTTGCAATGGTGTTTTCATATATCGAATCCTTTATCCGGATCGATATCGCGGTACCGGGAATCAAGCTCGGACTTGCCAATATTGTAACTATTGTAGTGCTGTGCAAGCTTGGACTTGCGGATGCGGTTTTGGTATCCGTGCTCCGTATCTTCCTGTCGTCTTTATTATTTGGCAATTTTACCGTTATGATATACAGTCTTGCCGGAGCAGCAGTCAGCATGCTGTTTATGTGGATCTCTGTTAAGATTGGTTTTTTTTCAACAACGGGAACGAGTATTCTTGGAGGTGTCGGACATAATGTTGGTCAACTTATCGTTGCATATCTGGTGATAAAGAACCAAAATATCCTGATATATGCTCCGGTTTTACTGGTCTCTGGAACGATCACGGGAGTTCTGATCGGTCTTGCGGCAGCATTTGTCATGCGGGCGGTTGGCGGCCAGATTGGCAAGTTTTAGGGTTGTTTTTGACCCTGTGAAGTATTATTATATGATTAGTTTTTCTCGATAACAGAGAATGAATTGATAAGAATAACGAGAGAAAGAGGTATGCAGATGGGTTTATTAACTTTTTCGGGTGGTATTCATCCATATGAAGGCAAAGATCTAACAAAAGACAAGCCTGTCAGAGAATATCTTCCAAAGGGAGAGTGTGTTTATCCGCTCAGTCAGCATATAGGTGCACCGGCTGTTCCGATCGTAAAGCGTGGCGACCGTGTACTGGTAGGACAGAAGATTGCAGAGGCGGGAGGATTTGTTTCGGCAAATATCCATTCTTCAATCTCAGGAACGGTAAAAATGATCGAACCGAGGATGACAAGTGGCGGTAATAAAGTAAATTCAATCGTAATAGAAAATGACGGTTTATTTGAGACGGTTGATTTCTCAGAGAATGTGCGAGATCTCTCCACACTTTACAGAGAAGATATCAAGGATATGATCAAGGAGGCAGGTATCGTTGGAATGGGCGGTGCAGGTTTTCCGTCTCATGTAAAGCTGTCACCGAGAAATGAAGATGATATCGAATATATCATTGTAAACGGTGCGGAGTGTGAACCGTATCTGACTTCTGATTACAGAAGAATGTTAGAGGAGACAGATAAGCTGATCCTTGGACTTCAGATCTGTGTAAATCTGTTTGATAAGGCAAAGGGAATTATCGCGATTGAAGACAATAAGCCGGAAGCAATTGCAAAGATCTCAGAGCATCTGGCTGATAACGATAAGATCGAGGTAAAAGTTTTAAAGACAAAATATCCACAGGGTGCGGAACGTCAGTTGATTTATGCAACGACAGGAAGATATGTGAATTCCAAGATGCTTCCTGCAGATGCGGGCTGTATCGTACATAATGCAGATACGATTGTTTCCATCTATGAAGCGGTGATCGAGGGTAAGCCACTGTACACCAGAATCGTAACGGTTACAGGTGATGCTATCGTTAATCCATGTAATCTGCTGGTTCGTAATGGTACAAGCTGTCGGGAGATCATAGAAGCGGCAGGCGGTTTTAAGGATGGCAAGCTGCCGGAGAAGATCATTGCAGGTGGACCTATGATGGGTAAAGCGATGTTCTCGCTCGATGTTCCGGCAGTAAAAGGTCTGTCAGCACTTCTTTGTATGACACATGATGAGGTTCAGGACTGGGAGCCATCTGCATGTATCCGTTGCGGAAGATGCGTGGATGTCTGTCCGGGAAGAATTATTCCGTCAGATCTTGCAAAATATGCAGAACATGGCAATATAGATGCATTCTTAAAGCATGATGGCATGGAATGTTGTGAGTGTGGCTGTTGTTCTTATGTATGTCCTGCCAAGAGACATTTGACACAGACAATAGCCGGAACCAGAAAGAGTATTCTGGCAAGTAAGAAGAAGTAGGAGGTGGAGACATGGAAGAAACAACATTGAGGATTTCTGCATCTCCGCACGTCAGAGATCGGAAAACGACATCATCCCTGATGCTGGACGTGATCATTGCATTACTGCCGGCGAGTGTGTTTGGTGTATATAATTTTGGAACAAAAGCATTTGTGCTGATCTTAACCTGTATAGCATCTTGTATTTTTTTTGAATGGGGCGTGGAAATGCTCCTGCACAGAAACAGTACAGTAAAAGATTTCAGTGCAGTCGTAACAGGCCTGCTTCTGGCATTGAATCTTTCGCCGGAGGTTCCTGTATGGATGGCGATACTCGGAAGCGCATTTGCCATTATTATAGTAAAACAGTTATTTGGCGGTCTGGGTCAGAACTTTATGAATCCGGCACTTGGAGCCAGATGCTTCCTGTTAATATCATTTGCGGGAAAGATGACTACATTTACATATGATGGAGTTACAACAGCGACCCCGCTTGCGATTTTAAAGAGTGGCGGAACAGTAGATGTATTAGATATGTTTATCGGAAGAATTGCAGGTACGATCGGTGAGACGTCTGCGATCTGTCTGTTGATCGGTGGTTTATATCTGATTATTCGTAAGGTGATCAGCCCGATCATTCCACTGGTTTATATTGGAACATTTTCCGTATTTATATTCCTGTACTCCCTTGCATCCGGCATGGGATTTGAACCATTATATCTGGCAGCGCACCTTTGTGGTGGTGGTCTGATGTTAGGCGCTTTCTTTATGGCGACCGACTATGTGACTTCACCTATTACAAAGAAGGGAAAAGTGGTATTTGGTATTATCCTTGGACTTTTGACCTTCCTGTTCCGAATCTATGGCGGCTCGGCAGAAGGTGTATCCTATGCGATCATTATTTCGAACCTTCTTGTTCCGTTGATCGAACGGTTTACACAACCGAAGTCATTTGGTAAGGGCGCTGAGCTTCAGAAGGAAGAAGGCGGCTCGGCAGCAGACAGCAAGAAGATGGATAAGAAATCAATTGTCATCGCAACGGTAGCAATCCTTGTCATTACACTTGTTGCCGGCGGTGTGCTTGCATATGTACAGCAGATCACAAAGAAGCCGATCGAACAGGCGGAACAGCAGGCAAAGGAGGACGCATACCGGGAAGTATTTACAGATGCGGATGCCTTCCGGACGGTAGATGGCTTCGACAGTGAGACTGCATCTACATGGCTTTCGGATAAAGGCTATAAGGCAGATATAGATGATGCAGTAACTGCCTGTGACAAAGATGGAAATGCACTTGGTTATGTATTTGTTATTACATCCCATGAGGCATATGGCGGAGATCTTCAGCTTGCTCTTGGTGTAGCAGAGGATGGAACTACAAATGGTATCTCCTTCCTGTCATTAAGTGAGACAGCAGGTCTTGGTATGCAGGCAGATACAGATGAGTTCAAATCACAGTTCGCAGGCAAGAATGTAGCACAGTTTAAATATACAAAATCCGGTGCGGCATCGGATGAGGAGATCGATGCATTAAGTGGTGCGACGATCACGACAAATGCAGTCACGAATGCAGTAAATGCGGGACTTTCCTATGCAGATTATCTGAAAGGAGGAGCAAACTAATGGGTAAATGTACAGAACGTTTATACAATGGTATCGTGAAAGAAAATCCAACCTTCGTACAGATGCTTGGTATGTGTCCGACACTTGCGGTTACATCATCAGCGATCAACGGAGCAGGTATGGGACTTTCTACAACCTGTATTCTGGTGTTGAGCAATGCGTTTATCTCACTGCTTCGTAAAGTGATACCGGATAAGGTCAGAATACCATCTTATATTGTTATCATTGCTTCTTTTGTAACGGTTATTCAGTTTTTAATGCAGGCATACCTGCCGTCCTTAAATGACAGTCTTGGAATCTATATTCCACTGATCGTAGTAAACTGTATTATTCTTGGACGTGCAGAGAGTTACGCTTCGAAGAATAAAGTTCTTCCGTCAATCTTTGACGGACTTGGAATGGGACTTGGCTTTACGATCGGTCTTACCTTGATCGGTATGTTCCGTGAACTGATCGGAAAAGGCTGTGTATTCGGATTCCAGATCATTGGAGATGGTAACCTTCTTCAGAAGACATCAGGAGCAGGAAAAACAATCGGAGATGTGCTTGCAGCATATACGCCGATCACAATCTTTGTACTTGCACCGGGAGCATTCTTTGTACTTGCTTTTATTATTGCAACGATCAATAAGAGAAATGCGAAGAAGGCAGCAAAGGCACTTGCAATTGGAGAAGAGATCCCTGCAAGCTGTAAGCCGGAATCCTGTATGGGATGTGCAAACATCATGTGTGCAGGAAGAAAGGCTGCTATGCAGGATACTCAGGTTAATGTTCAGACAAGTGCCGGCAAGGCATCCGCTGCACAGACTTCGACAGCACCGGCACCACAGCCGAAAAAGGTTGTGATCCCAGACAAGATAGCAAAGAAACCGGTAGAGCAGGAAAACGGACAACAAGTGCAGTCGGTACAATCAGCGCAGCAGCCGGTTCCAGAGCAACCAGCACCAGTCGTACAGCAGGCTGTTGCTCAGAGTACACTGCAGCCACAGATAGCAGCTTCATCAGAGACTACGACTACTCCGGTTTCACAGGAGCCACAAATACAGGTAGCACAGGTAGTACAACCAGAGCAGCAGCCGGTACAGGAAAAGCCAGCGTCAACCGTACAGCAGACTCCGGTTCAGGTGGCAAAAGAGATGTCTGACAGACCGAGAATCCATATTCCGGCGAATCTGAATAGAGTACCACATGCAGTTGTTCTCTCAGAGACAGACAATCCGGTTTCAGAGCCAGAGAAAGCGGAAGCAGTATCGGAAGAATCCGATATGGTTGACACATCAAAGCTTGTAAGACCAGATGTTGCAAGTGCAGATCAGGTAAACAAATATCAGGAATTTGATGAGAAACCGACAGATAAAAAGAATAAGAAAAGGGGAGGTAGAAAATAATGCATATTTTATTATTGGCAGTTGGAGCAGCCCTCGTAAATAATGTAATATTAAGCCAGTTCCTCGGACTGTGTCCTTTCCTTGGCGTATCAAAGAGTGTAAACACAGCAACCGGTATGGGCGGGGCAGTTATATTTGTAATGACGATCGCTTCAGCGGTAACGAGTATTGTTTATTATGGAATCCTTTCCCCGCTGGGATTAGATTATCTGAATACAATCGTGTTCATCCTTGTAATAGCGGCACTGGTACAGTTTGTAGAGATGTTCTTAAAGAAGAATATGAAGTCTTTATACGAGTCACTTGGAGTATACCTTCCCCTGATCACAACAAACTGTGCAGTTCTTGGTATCGCACTTTCAAATGTACAGAATGAATATACGATCCTTGAGAGTATAGTAAATGGTTTTGGTTCAGCAGTAGGTTTTGCGATCTCAATTACGATCCTTGCAGGTATCCGTGAGAAGTTGGAATACAGTGATATTCCGGAAGCATTTAAGGGTACTCCGATCGTTCTGATCACATCAGGTCTGATGGCAATAGCGTTCTTTGGCTTTGCCGGATTGATATAAGGAGGGATCGTTATGGATATTACAACAATTCTGATCGCAGTTGCTGTTGTAGCAGGCGTTGGTGTCATCATTGGTATTCTGCTCGGTGTAGCTGGTGAAAAGTTTAAAGTTCCGGTAGATGAAAAGGCAGTTATGGTGCGGGAGCTTCTTCCCGGAAATAACTGTGGTGGATGTGGATATCCCGGTTGTGATGGTCTTGCAGCAGCCATTGCAAAGGGTGAGATGCCGCCATCTGCATGTCCTGTTGGAGGTGCAGCCGTTGCAGAGGCAATCAGTGCAGCACTCGGCGTAGAGAATACAGCAAGCACTAAGTATGTAGCCTTTGTCAAATGCGCAGGTGACTGTGAGAAGGCAAAGGATGTCTATGACTATGTTGGACCAAAGACCTGTGTTCTTGCACAAAACAGCCCAAATAACGGGCCAAAGGGCTGTACATATGGCTGTACAGGATATGGTTCCTGCAAGGCAGTCTGTGAATTCGGTGCGATTGATATTATAGATGGCATTGCGGTTGTAAATGAGGAAAAATGTAAAGCGTGCGGAAAGTGTGTAGATGTCTGTCCAAGACATCTGATCGAGCTGGTTCCATACGATGCCCCTCATCGTGTCAGATGTAATTCAAAGGAAAAAGGAAAAGAAGTAAAGGCAGTATGTTCAGCAGGGTGTATCGGCTGTTCACTCTGCGTCAGATCCTGTGAATTTGATGCGGTATCGGTAGATCAGAACCTTGCACACATTGATTATGATAAATGTACCCATTGTGGCGCATGTGCCAGAAAGTGTCCGGTCAAGATCATAAGCTGATCAATGTGATCGGATTCAGAATCTGACTGCTGTGACTGATTCATAGGCAGATCGGTGAAACCGATAATTTATATGTCTAAATATATTCTCTGCTTCATATTATGATACGGAAGGTGGATTTTGTTGAAAAGGGAATATAGATGAGATTTTGTGAATTAAAAGAAAAAGAAGTAATAAACTGCAAGGACTGCCAGCGGCTTGGCTTTGTTGCAGATATTGAATTTGATCCCTGCTCCGGAAGAATTGAGGCGATAATTGTTCCAGAGCAGGGAAAAATTTTCTGGTGCTTTGGATCTTGCGAGGAGTATCGCATTGATTTCTGTAATGTAGTAAAGATTGGGCCGGATATTATTTTAGTTGACATTCCACCCCGAATATGTAAAAGTTAGTAGCAGAGAAAATAGAGGGGATAAAATAATTTTCCCTGATTTACGGAGGCAAAAACATGAGATGTCCATTTTGTTATGTTGATGATACAAGAGTTATAGATTCCAGACCGGCGGATGACGGTTGTTCGATTCGAAGAAGAAGACAGTGCGATGCCTGTGGCAGACGTTTTACGACGTATGAAAAGGTTGAGACGATCCCGCTTATCGTAATCAAAAAGGATAAGAACAGAGAGACTTATGACAGAAAGAAGATCGAATCCGGTATCATAAGATCCTGTCATAAAAGACCGGTATCTGCGGAACAGATATCCAAGTGTATCGATGATATCGAGAACGAAATCTTTAATCTGGAGGCAAAAGAAGTAGAGAGTACAACAATCGGTGAGATCGTTATGGATAAGATCAAGGATCTGGATCAGGTAGCTTATGTAAGATTTGCTTCTGTATACAGAGAGTTCAAAGATGTGAATACATTTATGAATGAGCTGAGTAAGTTATTATCTGCAAATTCTGACAAGAAATAGACGGGAACAATCATGGTAGATTCATATAACACAATACTGACACCGGGCATCGATGAGATAGTTGAGAAGAAATCCAGATTTATCGGTTATGCACAGCCGGTTTCTTCAGAAGAAGAAGCATATGCGTTTGTAGAAAGTGTCAAGAAAAAACATTATGATGCACGACACAATTGCCATGCATTTGCAATCGGAAAAGAGAATACCCTTTATCGTTTTTCAGATGACGGAGAACCGCAGGGAACAGCTGGAAAACCGATATTAGAAGTGATATCGGGAAATCAGGTAACAGATATTTGTATTGTGGTTACAAGATATTTCGGTGGTACTCTGCTTGGAACAGGAGGGCTTGTCCGGGCATACACAGAAGCCGCTAAGCTTGCCCTTGCAGATGCCGGCATTCACCAGATGCAGCGCATGAAGCTTATGGATATCACCTGCTCCTATAATGATTCCGGCAAAGTACAGTATCTCTTATCAACAAATGAGATCAGCATAGAGAATACAGAATATGGCGCAGACGTAACCTTCCATACAGCAGTCCCTGTCTCCGATGTATCTATGATCGAAAAGAAGATTACAGAAGCAACAGCAGCCCGCGCTGTAATCGACGAAAAAGGCGAGAAATTCGTATAAACAAGGCTCATTCTTTTTGCGCCAATTAATTTAAAGTAAATATAAAATAAGCTTGCCTGTAGCGTCATATAGCGTCACAGGCAAGCTTATTTTTGTTTTCCCTAAAAAAAGGTCGGCGGAAAAAGGTAGGACAGATACCGCAGGATCGGCGCATAATCCTCCAGATGCAGGAAGATCGGCGAGAAGATCAAAGTGCAGATTACAAGAACCGGCAGAGCCGATACAAACGGCTTATAATGTCGGAAGATAAGCAGACAGATAAAAGTGAACAGCAGACACAGCAGTATATATCCGGACATCTTTAACAGAAATGGCAGGATGGCTTCCGGCTGCTCATATAAGTAGAGCGTAACTACACTGACCAGCCATACCGGTGTTATATTAGCAAGAATACCGGTCAGACAGAAACGCAGTCTTTTCCGTTTGGATACTCTGTCATAGATGTGTTCATCCTGATCCTTCAGATAGACCAGCAAACCGACCAGAGAAGATAAGAACAGAAGAAAACCGGTAAATGCATGAACCGGGAACAGATCTACGCGGTCGGTTGTTCCGTGGTAGGCTCCTGTATTATTGACAGATAACCGGAAGACAGAATCACTGTTCATATAATTTCTGTATTGATCTTCCAGATATGACTGGAAAGAACTCCGATAAAAGCCTTTTGTGGCAGAATTCGATGCCAGATAGTTGACGGCAATAGCCGGCGAGAAAGTATCCAACAGCCGGTCGAATAATGTTTCGGAAAAGATTGTCTGGAACATCGAAGATGGGGAAGTGTATAAGCGAATGTGGCAGTTCTTGATATCATGTATAAATGCGTCAGAAAATCCATTGTCAAACGCAAATCCACAGTCATACCGCCCGGATGCAACCTGATCCTTTAATTCCTCCATAGAACTGCATTTCTCGAAAGTAAAGCAGTCCTGATGTCCGGAGAGCTCCTGCTCCACCTGTGCCAGGTAACTGTTTGATTCTTCCATATAATATCCACAGATGAATACCGTGCTTTTTTCTTCCACCGGCAGATTTTTTATATAGAATGCCGTGAACGGAATGATCAGCAGCAGCAGAAGATTGATGAATTTTTTTGAAGTCCGTTTTAACAGGATTCTGTATTGACGTAACAGCATAAGCAGTTGTCCTTTCATCGATTAATGGTAAAAGCCATTACATAAGTGGTTTAACAGTTGATAATACGGGGTATGTTCAGCAAAATTCTGGATGAAGTCAGGCAGAAGTCTGACCGGAACAATACCGCCTCCGATATAAGCCAGTAAGAAAGCTGTCAAAAATAACAGCAGGCATGCCCCGGAATATCCGGTTGGCAGATACCCGATCAGCAGGATAACGAATCCGATAAACAGGATCGCGGGTATTCCGGCAAAGAATCCCGATATATGAAACTGCAAAGGGGCAAAATGACCGATCGTACCTCCGGTCATACAGCTAAAGAACAGTATCGTATAGATCATAAATAATGTGATCGTAAGTGTCAGATACTGACTGATTATAATATGCGCTCCGGTGATTCCGTGAAGCTTCAGACGAAGACGTAATGTATCAGAATTCCCTTTTATAAAAGATAAAAAGACGATTCCGCTGAAGAACAGCATAAGTAGCAGCCCGGATACTATATAATACTGATAAGGGGTATAAGCTCCGGTAAGCTGTAAGTCTTCTCTGATATAAAGCTCTGTTCTGGATAAAACATAATCCATGTAGAGATTATCGGCATCCGTTGCAATTTGATCCAGTGCAGTATCCGGGAGCCCCATTTGATATGCTCCCTGATAAATGATCGTAGTTGCAGCCTGTGCAGTAGCAAGCATTGATGAGGTGGATTTGAATACCTCATTTAGGGTGTATGTCTCTAAAGTACCATCCTGATTATAAATGACCGTGATCGGATTGTCTTCTCCGTATATAATGCTGTTGATGATATTATCAGGAATGATGATCAGCGCCTTGATCTGGTCGTTTGCAAGCATCTGTCTGCCGTGATCTTCGGAAGCTATCTCGATGAAATGGCAGGTAGCCCGGTAGCTGTCCATTTCACTTACCATAGAATATGCCATCTTGGCATAAGGAGAAGATGCATCGGCAACCAGCCCGACATTGACCGGTTCGATGGTCTGCTCATTATATAATAACCGGTTCGACAGCAGAACGACGACAGAGAGTCCGACCGCCAGAATGAGAGTGATCAGGACAAGCGGAAGAAACCGCTGCTTTATTCTTTTAAGGTCTGTTAGAAATAATCGAAAAAACATAAGAACATTCACATCCAATCTGAATCAGGCACGAAGCATGGCTGCGTAATCTGCACCATTTGCTTCCTGTAGTAAACCATCCTTTAATATATAGATGCGATTACAGATGGAGAGCGCATCTTCTTCATGTGTTGCAACGATAATGCTGCCTCCATTACCGGTATATTCCTTCAGATAGTCCAGAATTCCTTTTTTACAGAGAAGATCTAACGCAGCAAGTGGTTCATCCAGTAATAAAAGATCCGGTCGCTCCAGCATACAGATAGCAAGGCTCAGACGTTTCTTCATACCACCGGACATTGTACTTACCTTCTGATGAAGAAAAGCATCTACACCGAGTTTTTTTAAGATAGAGAGGCTGTAGGTGCTGTTTAGCTCGGCAAATCTGCCGGAGTACCAGAGCTTCAGATTATCCAGACCGGACAGCTCCGGAATCAGTGGATTTTCCTGTGGAAGAAAACTGACCGTATTATCCGGTTCGTCAAAAGAATAAGTGCCATGATCCTGTCGGAGTCCGCCGGACAGAATACCAAGCAGCGTTGATTTTCCGGAACCGTTGATTCCCAGAAGCCCGATACATTCACCGGGTGCAACTTGCAGGGAGATATGATTTAGTACCATTTTCTTTTTATAATTTTTTCCAATATCATTTACAGTAAACATATTAATAATCCTCTTCAATAACCTGAAAATCCAGATAGTCGAATTCAATCGCTTCCACGAAATTATCATGATTGAAACGTGTTCTTGCGTGGAGAATAAAATCATTTTGATTTTTCTTCAGCCAGATCGGTTTTGCAAGATCAAATTCATAGCACATTTCCTCTAATGCTTTGTATACCTTTTTTGTTCGTGTCAAAGACGCATCATCTATACAGACAACCGTATCCTTTATCAGCCGGTTATCCTTCATTATTTTACCCCATACTCGGAACATAAGTTAAAACCTCAATTTCTATATAATATATGTAAAAATATTGCATACCACAAAAATCATTCTGTAATCTGTCATAAAAAACTGTATTTCAATTTCCATATGAAGTCAAGCATAAATAAATGTAAGTTGTTCAAAATTTTTATACACGAAAAACACATTTCTTCTACATGGAAAACACACTTCTTACACAATTACAGATTATAGTATAACCTGTAAATAAGAAAGAGAGCAGTAAACAAAAGAAAGCTGCTGTTACATAGAAAGAAAGGATGATTGATTATGGATGAGAATTTTAGAGAAGAACAGGATCGTCAGTTCGACTCAGAAAGCCAAACACAGGAACAGACACAGACAGCTTCCGAACAGACGACGGAACAGATGAATATGCAGAATGAGAATAGCTCCTATGGACAGAACTATGGAAGCAGCAACGTATATGGACAGACTGGTGCAGAACAGAACGCAAATGCATATAACCGGCAGAATGCACAGAGTAGTATGTATCATGGAACACCGGGACAGAATATGTATTTTGGCGGTGCATTTTACTCCAGCAATCAGCATGCAGGATATAACAGCCAGACCGGCTATACATCAGCTTACACGAATCCATCAGGAAATGCTGCACAGGGTACAGGTGCTTCCACGCAGAATATGAATGGTTATTCCGAAAATGTAAATAAAGCAATGCAGAAGGCTACTGAGAAGGAAAAGAAAAAATCAGAAAAGATGGTACGCTCGGCAAAGAAGAAAGCAGATAAAAAAGCTAAGAAAGAAATGAAGAAAACAAACGGTGGAAGAAGTACAGGAAAGAAGGTAGCAACGACTATAGCTGCGGCAGTTGTCTTCGGACTGGTTGCAGGCTGTGTCTTCCAGGGTGTCCGGTATGGAAGCGATAAGTTCTTAAAGAAAGAAAATCAGACGGTTCAGATCGGATCAGATACAACTACAAGCTCCGCTTTGCTCGATGCAAATGCATCCGGAAGCACCGGTGACTACAGTGTAGCAGATGTAAGTGCAACTGTAATGCCATCCATTGTATCCATAACAGGAACATATGTAACAACATATCAGTACTGGTTTGATACCTATGAGCAGGAGCAGTCAGGAGCAGGCTCAGGTATCATAATCGGAAAAGATGAAACAAGCCTTTATATCCTGACGAACTATCATGTGGTAAAGGATGCAAAAGAATTATCAGCAGGATTTATAGATGGTGAATCAGCCGGTGCAGAAGTAAAAGGCTATGACGAATCAAATGATGTAGCGGTTGTAACCGTTCCGTTAAAGAAGATCAAGGACGACACATTAAGTCAGATCAAAGAGATCACAATCGGTTCATCCGAGAACTTAAGAGCCGGAGATCCATGTATCGCTATTGGTAACGCACTTGGATATGGACAGTCGGTAACAGTAGGATATATCAGTGCTCTTGACCGTGAAGTCAGTGTAGATGACGGAACTGTAAAGGTTCTTCAGACTGATGCAGCTATCAACCCTGGTAACAGTGGTGGTGCTCTTGTAAATATGAAGGGCGAACTGATCGGTATGAACACAGCGAAATATGTAGACAGTACAGTAGAAGGAATGGGCTACGCACTTCCTATATCCGATATACAGGATATCATCAACGATATTCTTGCAGGCAAGAGTACAACCAAATCAGGATCAACCTATCTTGGTGTAACCGTTAAAAATATCACATCTGAATATGCAGAAGGACTGAATATGCCGGAAGGAGTATATGTATATTCGGTAAGTGAAGGATCTCCGGCAGAGAAATGCGGACTTCTTACAGGTGATATCATTGTAGGTATTGATGGAAATGATATTTCAGACAGTACAGATCTTCAAAGCCAAATAGCAAGTGGAAAGGTTGGCGATGAGATCGAGATCGAATTCTACAGAAATGAAAAAGGCGAATATGTTAAGAAAACTGTAAAAGCAACTCTGGAAGCAAAGACAGAAGATTTGACCCAGAATAACTAGAAGTTTTAATATATACAGATAGAGAATATCAGACGGAAGCCTTGAATATGGACAGTTATATATATAAGTATAACAGCCATATTTGGGGCTTTTTTCAGGCATAATAAAAAAATGCAAAAAATGTCAAAAAAAGTGTTGACATCTGACGTCTGATTTAGTATTATATCAACTGTTCGCGG